>Ga0182030_10000260_pt1 | contig 93534 bp, 68 predicted proteins | sample 812S3MmetaG_FD_121299 | JGI IMG/M metagenome (GOLD analysis project Ga0182030, IMG submission 121299) | Permafrost microbial communities from Stordalen Mire, Sweden - 812S3M metaG (Illumina Assembly) | ecosystem: Environmental > Terrestrial > Soil > Wetlands > Permafrost | place: Sweden...
AGTTTGAAAAAGCCATTCGCCATCTGATAGATAAAACAATTCAATGCTGCGCCAATGCTTTAGAAGATGCAGGTCTTGATGCTGACGAGATTGATGAGATTATTATGGTTGGTGGTTCAACAAGGATACCCTTGGTCAAAGAAAGTGTTTCAAGTTTCTTTGATAAAAAAGTACATGATGAACTGAACCCTGACGAGGTGGTTGCTTTAGGAGCAGCTATACAGGCCGATATACTTGCAGGCAACAATAAAGAATTTTTATTGCTTGACATTACACCTCTTTCGCTGGGTATAGAAACGATGGGTGGACTAATGGATGTACTGGTTCCACGCAATTCAAAAATCCCTGCAAAAGCAGGAAGACAATACACAACGCAAAAAGACGCGCAGTCAGGAATGCGCATCTCTGTGTACCAGGGCGAGCGTGATTTAGTAAAGGATAATCGTAAGCTTGCGGAATTTAGTCTGACAGGGATTCCTGGCATGCCTGCAGGATTTCCAAAAGTGGAGGTCTCTTTTTTGATCAATGCAGACGGTATTTTAATTGTGAAAGCAAAAGAGTTGAGAAGCGGTATTGAGCAAGTCATCGAAGTAAAGCCTCAATATGGATTAACAGATGATGAAGTGGAAAAAATGCTATTGGCTTCTATCACAAACGCAAAAGACGATATTAGGATACGTGCTTTATTAGAAGCACGCACAGAAGCTACTTTGCTGATCCAAACAACTGAAAAATTTATTGAAAAGAATGCCGCTTATCTGAATCAGGAGGAAATTGAAAGAACACAAAAGTCAATAAAAGAGCTGCTGCAAATAATTTCATCAGATGCTAAAGATGCAATCCATTCAAAAATCGAACAGCTCAACGATATTTCAAGACCTTATGCAGAACGCATTATGGATATTGCCATCAGCAAATCTATGAGGGGCAAAAAAATATAGCCGCATTTATCTTGCTGAGAGTTTTTTAATGAATCCCAGGCTTAAAATAATCAGGTAAGGCGAAATGCTTAAGTAAAACCGATTGTGCCAGTCATCACAGGTAAGCATCACCGTCAGCCATGTCATAAATATAGCGGAAAGAAAATATAGAAATTTGTACAAGTCTTTTTTTATCCAAAAAGATATGCCTGCAAGTGTGAAAATATGGATCAGGGAAAAATAGGCAATTAAATAAATGTTATGCCATGTGCTATAATAAGTTCTGTAAAGCCCGAAAAAGGCAATTGTTTTATCCCATGCAAGGCGAATGAATTGCCCGAAATTATGTGTAACATAATAAAGGAGGCCAAATATTGAGTTACTTTCGCTGCTTGTTGTAATCGAAGCAGCATGCGTTAGTGAAGGCAGTCCGCAAATAATATCCTCATTACGGAAAGGCAGCATAAAGTCGAACTCTCCTCCACTTGACAAAGCTTTATTAATAAGAAAAAGAAATAAAAAGCTGGTTGCTCCAAGGATGCTTAACTTCTTTAGCGCACCTAGCTTTCTAAAATAAATGAAGAACAGATAGAGGAACACAGGAGGGATAAAAAGTAAACCAGTTGGTCTTGTTATGCAAACCAGGAATAATAGCAATATAATTATGGTAAATTTTTTTAAAGATAGTTTTTCAACCCGAATGACGTAGCAGCTTAAAATCAAACTGAAGCTGTAAAAAAGAGATTCTGTTTGTAAAAAAGTATTGAACTCCTGATAAGGCTGGTTCAGCAATAAAATCAAAGCGCCAATTAATGCGATAACGGAAGATTTGAGAAGGCAAACTAATGTGTTATAAAAATAAAGCAATGAAAAGAAGTTAAAGAAGAGTTGAACAATAACTGCACATACAAAGTCTAATTTAAATTTTATACAAAACGAAAGCAATGCTATTTGTGTAAAGTACATCCATAGATTTGACGCGCTTAAATGGCCTGATTGACTAAATAGATTAGCTTGGCCGATATATTTTTCAGCTTCACCTGTGGTAACCATACCATTTTTAAGCAGAAAAAAAATGTTCACCACCAGCCATAAAGTAAAGGTTATGAGTTTGGGTAAATCAAACCTGAAAGAAAATTTCTTGCCTTTTAAATCAAATATATCCAAGTCTTTTAAACGGTATTTCAATTACTTTAGTGATTCCTTTTTTAATTATGGGCATATTTCAAACGTAAAAAATAGGACTCAAAATATATATAGCTTAACCAACTGACTACAAACGTTAGGATCAGACAAACACCTGCACAAAAAAAACGCACTAGAAGTAAGGGAGCTACTAAATGGGCTGATAGCCAATTATACATCCTCGTATTGAAAATCAATAAAATTGGCCAGTGAAAGATATATAACCCATAGGATATTTTACCACAAAACAGAAAAAAAGGGTTTTTAAGTTTTTTATGTAATATGCTATGTTCAATTAGGGATTTGATAAGTATAACAGCGTATAAAACTGCTACAATTGTATAGCCGAATGTGGAAAAAAAGGGACTGAAAAATGAAAGATCACGAAAAACAAGTATTCCTGACAGAACTAAAAAAAAAGAACTAATAAGCAGGTAGTTCAGTATCTTTTCTGTTAAAACAATTTTTTGTTGATGAGCAATGGAGATTATTGCTCCGATGATGAACGTGTCCATTCTGCAGAATGAATTATAAAAATAATTAAAAGCATATTGCCAGTTGTGTGGGTAATAAAAATAAATAGAAAGTCTCATTATAATTGCAGCACAAATAATCGCCGGAAGAATTTTAAGCAACTTTTTATTGTCCCCGAAGAGAGCGATAATCAAAGGCCAGACAATATAAAACTGTTCTTCTAAGGCGAGAGACCAAAAATGGATTAGATATTGTTCTTTTGGCTGACCAAAAAAAATCATTATCCAGTTTTGAAAGAAAAAGAAAAAACCTGCCCAATGTTGTGTATAATATGATAGTGTAACTAGGTGTTGATTTTTTGGAAGTGTCAGGATAGCTACTAAAAATGTTATCAGAACCAAATAATATAGCGGGAAAATCCTGAGTATCCTGTTTTTGTAGAAGCGCCAGAAATAGCTTGATGTATTTCGTGAATCGAGCAATCTAGAAGTAATGAGATACCCAGAGAGAACAAAAAAAAGATCCACTCCAGACCATCCCAATCCGAACACTTTCATAAAACCAAAATAATGATAAGAGATAACAAATAAAATTGCAATCCCCCGTAATCCATCTAATTGTGGAATATGTTTTTTTTCCGAATCGGTATTTCCTGTAAAATTCATGATATTAAGGAGGTTGATATTTGGAAGTTCAGGAATATCTTTTTAACCTTGCCACGTATTTCCCGATCATATCAAATTCAATATTCACTTTATCTTCTGTGTTTAGTCTGCTGATATTAGTATGTTCAAAAGTGTAAGGGATGATCGCTACATTGAAAGAATTCCTTTTTACATTAAAAACTGTGAGACTTATCCCGTTTAAAGAAATAGATCCTTTTTCAATTACAAGATGGCTGAATTTTTTCGGGAAGTCAAAGCTAAATTCCCAGCTTCCATTCAATGCTTTTCTTTTCGTGCAAACAGCAGTTGCATCCACATGTCCCTGAACTATATGGCCATCTATGCGCCCGTTTACTTGCAGGCATCTTTCAAGGTTTACCAGATATCCTTCTTTCCAATTGCCAAGATTGGTCTTTTTCAGCGTTTCTTTGATCGCAGTTACCTGGTGAATGCCGGTTTCAATCTTTTCAACAGTGAGGCAGGCTCCATTGTGAGCAAGGCTTTGGTCTTCCTTTAACTGGCTTGAGATAGGCGATTCAATCCAAAAAGTTTTATTGGTGCCGTTAACAACCACTTTTTCGACAATCCCTGTAGTTTCGATAATGCCTGTAAACATAATTAAACAAATTTCGGGTTTTTAAAGATAGAATTTGAGGTTTTAATATTTCCGGCTATCTTTGCACTCTTAAATTAATTAAAGAGGTTATAATTATGCTCATTATTGATTCAAAAGATTGCGAAAACATTGATAAGGCGCTTAAAAAGTACAAGAAAAAGTTTGAGAAAGCGAAAGTGCTGGTACAGTTGAGAGCCCGTCAGTCTTATACTAAACCTTCTGTAAAGCGCAGGGGGGAAGTGCTCAAAGCAATTTATAAGCAAAAAATTTCCAGCGGGCAAATAGAAGCATAAACCCCGTGACAATATTTTAGGATTAAAGCCACCTCATCAGGTGGCTTTTTATTTTCGCTCATATCATTTGATTAAACGTCTGTGATTTTAAATCTTTTCTACCTTTAGCAAGTATGAAGCAATTAATTCAAAAGCTGGGTTCCTTCCCATATTATGTTTTCGGCATAGCCTTTTTTTTTATTTCCCACGGATACAGTGAAAATGCAGGATTGATTCCTTTCAGAGATATGTTGTTTTTTTTTCTCATCACAGCAGGGGTTACAATTTTTATTTTGTGGTTTTTCACAAAGAAGATGGGTTCTGTGTCTAAAGCGGGTATTATAACTGGTTTTTTTTTATTTTTTTATCTATTTTACGGAGCAATTCAGGATGGGTTTAAGCAATTTCGGCTTTTGAATCAACTATCAAGATATAGTGTGTTGCTTCCATCTATTGTTATTATAACAATTCTGGCGTATTTCTTAGTTAAGCATTCTGCTCGCGATTTTAAAAAAATTACAATTTATATAAATACGCTGTTAGTATTATTTATATTCTTGGATCTTATTTCAATTTCTCAGCATTCTATTAAAGGGGGAGATAAGGATGAAATTGTAAAAAGCAGTATTGAAAAAAATTTATCGCCATGCACTAAATGCGATAGGCCAGACATTTATTTAATTGTTCTTGATGAATATTGGGGTAATCGCTCCTTAAAAAATTATTTTAATTTTGAAAATAGCAATTTAATATCATTTCTTAATAACGAAGGTTTTTTTGTTGCAACCACTCCATTAGGCAACTACACTTCTACACCTTTATCAATAGCAAGCATGTTTGATATGAAATACGTTGAATGGCTGAATGGGCGAAAACAAGTACAAGCAGAAGATTATGGGAGGGCTGCAAAAGCAATTACCAATAGTATTACAATGAAGTTTCTTAAATCTCTCGGCTACAGTATAAAAAATTATTCAATTTTTGATATTTTAAATCAGCCGTCTGAATTCAATTTTGGAATATTGCCAATCAAATTGCGGCTCATAACTTCCAAAACTTTGCTAAGCAGGATGGAGAAAGACTTGCTTTGGCACTTGCGGGTAGATGTCGCATCAAAATACAATTGGCTTGCAACATATTTCCAGAATGAATTTAAAGAGGGTAATGAGAAATTGCTAAAGCTTACATACAAGGAAATTAAGGAGCCAGGTAATCCAAAATTTGTTTATACACATCTTATGATGCCCCACCTGCCTCATTTGTATGACAGCAGCGGAAGAGAAAACAATATTAATTTTTTTGACAGCCTCCCCCAAAGAGTGCTTGACGAAACTTATCTGGGTTATCTCATTTATTCTAATAAAATCGCAGAAGATCTTATTGCAAAAATAAAAAAGGTTACTAATGGAAAGGCCGTCATTTTGTTGATGAGCGACCACGGCAACAGAAGTTTTTCAGCTTCAAACAAATCTGTTTCTGCCAACAACAATTTCAACGCTGTTTTTCTTCCCCAAAAAAATTATGATCTCTTCTACGATTCCATCAGTAATGTTAATCAGTTTAGGGTGCTCTTCAATACGCTCTTTAATCAGCATCTGCCGATCCTGAAAGATTCAGTAGTCTTTTGAATTTAAAGCACTATTTTTTTCAGGCTCAATGCTTTTTTCTCAACCATAAACCACGAGAAAAAAGCAAACGGAAGAACGATCAGTAAGGTTAAAAAGAAGAATAACCATGTGTTTTGAGGATGCAAATAATTTGCTACGACCTGCTGAAATGGGAACGCGAAGACATAAATGCCATAGGATAGGTCTGACTTGGGAGTGATTTTTTTTAGAAAATGCAACCCTTTTGTGGCGACAAAAAGATTGACAGCCGGGATCAGTATAAATACGAGCAATCGCAAACTCGAGAACTTGACTATGGCTATAAACAAGATCAATATAATGATCAGCCAATAGTTTTTAATTACAATTTTTTGTTTGTAAATATTAACCAGGATACCCGTTAAAAAAACAAGTATGCAGGTGAACTGTCCAAAAATATTTACATGCCTTCCAATTAATTTGTAAATGAAAAAATCTGTTTTGTCAGGATAAACCTGTCCGGCAATTAAAAAGGTTACTATCATTAAAAAAAGAAAATATTTTTTGCCTGGTATTTTTAAAAGCCAGAAAATCAATAAGCCAAGATATAATTTAAGTTCCAGGCAGATAGTCCATAACGAGGAATTCACGGAAGAATGCCCCATCAGGGAATTATCAAATACGCCGGGCAACTGATATTTAACTTGTATCAAAAAACAAGTTGATAAGAACTGATAAAGTAAATGGCTTGAAAAATAGTCTTTCATCTTCCATGTCGTTACAATCGGTCCCAGGATGAAAGCGCAAAAAAATATGGACAAGCAGGCGGCAGGGTACAATCGTAAAAAGCGTTTCCATAGAAAACTCTTCCATGAACTGCTTCGCTCAAGGCTTTGCGATACAAACATGCCACTGATAAAAAAAAAGCTTGGCAATCCCAGAGCGCTGATGTGAAACAAGGACATGAAGTCTGTCGGGGAGTTCGCGGCCGTGCTGCTGAATGAGTGCTGTTTCACTACAATCAACGCGGCTATCAATCTGATAAGCGTGAAATTATTCTTATGATCATTCTGAAGATGGTCTTGCAGCCGTGTGCCTTTATTTAGCCAGTCAAGTTTCAAATGATGGTCGTTTATATCTTTTACTTCTTAATACGCAATGCTAACAATAAATTCAATAATTTTAAGCACTCAATATAGTTTACTTTGGATTCAGTCATTTGCCCATTTGTTGATTATCTGAAATTTGAGAAAAGATATTCTGACCATACTGTTCGTTCTTACAATGACGATCTGGTTTCCTTTTTCAAGTTCATAGAACAACAATTCGGAAATGTTTCTCTTAATGAAATTTCTTCTTCATTGATCCGATCATGGCTCGCATCCTTAAAAAGCAATCATGTAAGTTCAAGGTCTATCAATCGTAAGATATCATCACTGAAGTCTTTTTTCAAATATTATCTTAGAACCGGCAAGCTTGATCAAACCCCTCTCAGCAACATCATCAGCCCTAAAATAAAAAAACGGCTTCCTGTATATGTGGAACAAAAAGATATGGGCTTATTATTTTCACATGTGGAATTCCCGGATACATGGAACGGGCGGACAGATAAATTATTGATTGAGATTTTTTATAACACGGGAATACGTCTGAGCGAATTAATTAACATAAAAGAAAGTCAGGTTGATTTTGGTAATTGCACAATAAAAATTTTAGGTAAGGGCAATAAAGAGAGAATAATTCCCCTTAGTGCAGTCATAAGCAATGAAATAAAAGAATATGTCAGAAAGAAAAGAGAAGATCTCGGACAATTTGATAAAGAGTATTTATTAGTAAAGAGCAATGGTAAAAAGATTTATGCCAAATATGTTTATTTATGTGTCAAAAAATATCTGGGAGTTGTTACAACGATTGATAAGAAAGGCCCGCATGTGCTCCGCCATACTTTTGCGACACATCTCACAAATAGCGGCGCCGAACTTAATTCTGTTAAGGAATTGCTTGGCCACTCAAGTCTTGCCGCAACACAAGTGTACATGCATAACACCATTGAGAAATTAAAAGACGTTTATAAAAAGGCGCACCCGAAAGCCTAAGTTTATTATAGCATAGTGGAGGATGCGGGCAATATTTTTATCTAAAGTTTATTTGGAAAAATACCTTTGCAATTGTATCTTGAGTATGCAACTTTTACTTTTTTAAAGTTCTTTTATTTATTGTTTCACAATTTAAAATGCGAGTGATATGAACGTTAAAATTCAAGCTGTGCACTTTGATGCAGATGTTAAATTAAAAGAGTATGTAAACAAGAAAATCAAAAAATTAGAAACGTTTCATGGGCAGGTTGTTAAAGTGGAGATATTTTTGAAGCTTGACAATGTAATTCATACTATCAAGGACAAAATCGCAGAGATCAGTGTTCATGTTCCGCGACATCAATTCTTCGCAAAATGTTCTTCTAAGTCTTTCGAAGAATCTTTTGATAATGCATTCGAGTCTGTCATTAACCAGATTAAAAGAAAAAAAGATAAATTAGCTGTGTAACAAAATAAAAAAGGCCTCTATAACCAGAGGCCTTTTTTATTTCCGGGACGCCCATTTTTGAGATATAACCTAACTCTAATTAAAAAAGGCATACAAAATTTTTGAATTTAACAAATTCGCTTACCTTTGCCTTCCCAAAAAAATAGATGCATTGGTTTTGGGGATTCAGCTCTTTCAATCAATGTGTGTAAAGGTACAAATAGACTGATCAGGTTAATCATGATAAAGTCATAAGATGCCAGTGTAGCTCAGTTGGCCAGAGCAGCTGATTTGTAATCAGCTGGTCGGGGGTTCGAATCCCTCCACTGGCTCTGAAAAATTTGAATGACGGGCAAGTAGCCAAGTGGCCAACGGCAACAGACTGTAAATCTGTCCTCTTCGGAGTTCGGTGGTTCGAATCCATCCTTGCCCACCGTCTCAATTGCGCAATTTGCAAATGTGAAAATTTGAAAATTGAGCAATGAAGTCAAGAAGTTCTTTGTATTGTCGAATTTGCTAACCTTCACATTAGTAAATTATCTGCGGAAGTAGCTCAGTTGGTAGAGCGACAGCCTTCCAAGCTGTAGGTCGCGGGTTCGAACCTCGTCTTCCGCTCGCTGCCAGTTTCCAGTATGCAGTTTACTGTCTGCGAGACCGCAAACTGCATACTGAGAATTGTCAACTCTCAACTGAGCATGCCGTTGTAGCTCAGGGGTAGAGCACTTCCTTGGTAAGGAAGAGGTCGTGAGTTCAATTCTCATCAACGGCTCATTTTTTGTGATATGGAAGAGCGCGACTCAGGAAAGGTTCAAAGATTTCCTGAAAAAAAAACAGTAACTAACGCCGAAGCTTAACCGCCGAAAGCTTACATTTTAAAACACAATTTAAAACAGATAACGATGTCAAAAGAGACCTTTAAAAGGGATAAGCCCCACGTAAACGTTGGTACCATTGGCCACATTGACCACGGTAAAACCACTTTGACCGCCGCTATAACAACCATCTTATCAAAGAAGGGTTTGGCAGAAGCAAAAAAATATGATGAAATTGATGCTGCTCCTGAGGAAAAGGAGAGAGGTATTACCATCAATACTGCGCACGTGGAATATCAAACGGCAAACCGTCACTATGCGCACGTGGACTGTCCAGGTCATGCTGACTATGTAAAAAATATGATCACTGGTGCTGCGCAGATGGATGGAGCTATACTTGTGGTAGCTGCTACTGACGGCCCTATGCCGCAAACAAAAGAGCACATATTATTGGCACGACAGGTGGGTGTTCCCCGTATGGTTGTATTCATGAATAAAGTGGATCTGGTCGATGACCCCGAGCTTTTGGAATTGGTTGAAATGGAAATCCGTGAGTTGCTTACTTTTTATGGTTTTGACGGTGATAACACGCCTATTATAAAAGGTTCTGCAACGGGTGCATTGGCTGGTGATGAAAAATGGGTTAAAGCAATTGATGAGTTGATGGCTGCTGTTGATAGCTACATTCCTTTGCCTCCACGTCCGGTTGATCAACCATTCCTGATGTCTGTAGAAGATGTATTTTCTATCACAGGTCGCGGCACTGTTGCTACGGGTCGTATTGAAAGAGGGCGCATTAAAGTGGGAGAAGGTATAGAAATCGTAGGGTTGGTAGAAGCTCCGCTTACTTCTACAGTAACTGGTGTAGAAATGTTCCGCAAGTTGTTGGATCAGGGGGAAGCTGGTGATAATGCAGGTTTATTATTGCGAGGTATTGAAAAGACTCAGATTCGTCGTGGCATGGTGCTTTGCAAGCCAGGTTCTATCACTCCGCACACCGAGTTTAAAGGCGAAGTGTATGTATTGAGCAAGGAAGAAGGTGGTCGTCACACGCCGTTCTTCAATAAATACCGCCCTCAATTCTATTTCCGAACAACAGATGTGACTGGTGAAGTTACTTTACCAGCAGGCACAGAAATGGTAATGCCCGGCGATAATACAGCACTGAATGTGGTTTTGATTCAACCTATTGCAATGGAAAAAGGACTTAAGTTCGCCATTCGTGAAGGCGGTCGTACAGTAGGTGCTGGTCAGGTTACCGATATTATTAAGTAAAAAATTTTCCGCTTAAGCTTTAAGCTTTTGCAAAGGAATAATTTAATATCTTTGTATTAATTTTTCTAAAAGCTGTTCCGCAAATACGGAATAGCTTTTAGCTTTCTACGGGCATAGTTCAATGGTAGAATAGAGGTCTCCAAAACCTTAGATCAGGGTTCGAATCCTTGTGCCCGTGCTAATTAATTTTAAAATCACAAGATGTGAAAATGGTGCAATTCAGGTTTTTCATTCTTATATTGAGCAATTTCCACGTTTTTAAATTTCAATCATGAATAAGATATCAATGTACTTCAAAGAGTCCTACAAGGAATTGGTGGAAAAAGTAACTTGGCCCAACTGGGTTCAATTACAACAATCAACAGTAATTGTTTTAGTGGCAACACTTCTGATAACTTTCGTTGTAGGTTTGATGGATATAGCATCCAGTTCAGTATTAAAATTGATATACTCATTCTTTTCATAATGGAAACTGCAAATCAAATAGAGACCAAGTGGTACGTGTTGCGTGTCGTTAGCGGCAAAGAGCGTAAAGTGAAAGAGTACCTTGACAAAGAAATTTCCCGCAGTGGCTGGGGCGAGGTTGTTAAGCAGGTATTTCTGCCAGTTGAAAAGGTTTACAAAGTGCAGAATGGCAAAAAAGTCATGCGTTAGAGAAACTACTATCCCGGTTATGTTATGATTGAAGTAATTGATGGTAAGCTTAGTGATGACTTACGTGATGCTGTTAAGAATACCACAAGTGTCATTCACTTTTTAGGCAAGGAAAATCCCATCGCACTGCGCAAAGCAGAGGTGAATAAAATGTTGGGGAAAATGGATGAAATGGCCGAGTCTGGAAGCATGAGTATGAGCGAGCCATTCATTATCGGCGAAACCATTAAGATTATTGAAGGGCCATTTAATGATTTTAATGGAATAATCGAAGAAGTAAATGATGAAAAAAAGAAACTGAAAGTAACCGTGAAAATATTTGGTCGCTCAACGCCTGTTGAACTAAACTACATGCAAGTAGAAAAAATTTCTTAGCATAATTATTTACCTAAAAAATAAAAAAGCACAATTTTTATTGTGCTTTTTTATTTGGAATAATCTGTCATACTATTCTTATAGGATTCTTCTGCTGATTTAATAACTTAAGATTATTGAAAAAAGATATGTTGGAAATAAAAAACCTTCCGCAACGGAAGGTTTTGTGAAAATGATGTCTATATATTTTTACTATTCCCCTGAGGAAGTGGTTTCTGTTGATGGCGCAGGTGGAGGAGCAACCACAGGGGCTGGAGCAACTGATGCTGCCACAGGTGCTGCTTTCTTTACAACTTTTTTTGCCGGCGCTTTTTTGGCAACTTTTTTCAAGGGTGCTTTTTTTGCAGTCTTCTTCGGTGCTGCTTTTTTTACAACTTTCTTGGCAGCCTTTTTAGGTGCAGCTTTTTTCTTAGCTGCTTTTTTAGGTGCTGCTTTCTTTACAGCTTTTTTTGCCGGTGCTTTTTTTGCAGCTTTTTTCTTTGACTTTGCCATAATTTGAAGGGAGTTTTTTTTTGTTATAAGAATTAATGGAGATTAGAGCAAAAGTTAGTTAGAAAAATTCACATAGAAAAAAAAGCAAGAATTTTTTTATCTAAACAGAAAAGGAGATTTCATCTATATTTAGGTTTTCGATTTGATTTTTTCTATTATGCAGGATCTGATAACCTGTGTCAAAAAATATTTGTGAAAATCGATTTTTATCCTACTTTTGCAACCCCAATAAGCTCTTTTGAATAATGAACTTGGGAGTCTCGCCTTGAGCGGGACGTTAAAACCAAAAATTGAAGCAACATGGCAAAAGAAATAACAGGTTATGTTAAGTTGCAGGTAAAAGGCGGCCAAGCCAATCCTGCACCTCCAATTGGGCCGGCACTAGGTTCTAAAGGAGTAAATATTATGGAATTCTGCAAGCAATTCAATGCAAGAACGCAGGATAAGATAGGTAAAGTTCTCCCTGTATTAATTACAGTTTACACAGATAAGTCTTTTGATTTTATTATCAAAACTCCCCCGGCTGCTGTTCAGTTAATGGAAGCATCCAAAATTCAAAGCGGTTCCAAAGAGCCAAATCGTAACAAAGTTGGAAAAGTTACCTGGGCCCAGGTAGAAGCAATAGCAAAGGACAAAATGCCCGACCTGAATTGCTTTACGGTAGAAAGCGCTATGCGCATGGTGGCCGGCACAGCGCGCAGTATGGGCATTAATGTGGACGGCAAAGCCCCATGGGATAACTGATTTGTACAACTAAATAAACTATTGGGAAATGGCAATCACTAAAAAAAGAAAGTTGGCTGCGGCTAAAGTCGAAAAAAGCAAAGTGTATTCGCTCAATGAAGCTTCTTCATTGGTGAAACAGGTCAACACAACAAAATTTGACGCATCTGTTGATTTGCATGTGCGCCTTGGCGTTGACCCTAAAAAAGCAGACCAGTCCATACGTGGTACGGTAAGCTTGCCGCATGGAACAGGAAAGACAAAAAAAGTGCTTGTGCTTTGTACTCCTGATAAAGAAGCAGATGCGAAGGCAGCAGGTGCCGACTATGTCGGCCTTGACGAATTCATAAAAAAAATTGAAGAGGGTTGGGTAGATGTCGATGTTATTGTTGCAACGCCTTCAGTTATGCCGAAGATTGGTAAATTAGGTAAGATTCTTGGTCCCCGCAATTTGATGCCTAACCCCAAAACAGGTACTGTAACAAACGATGTTGCTGCTGCAGTGAATGAAGTAAAAGGCGGAAAGATTGCATTCAAAGTAGATAAGGCTGGAATTATACACGCTTCTATCGGTCGGGTGAGTTTTACACCTGAGAAAATCACAGAGAACAGTCAGGAATTGATAAATGCAATCATCAAAGCAAAACCTGCAACAGCTAAAGGCACTTATTTAAAAAGTGTTTTCATGGCAAGTTCTATGAGCCCTGGCATTGCAGTTGACACAAAAGCATTTGCTCATTAATCAAATTTAACAGTGTAACTAAAATCCCTTAAGGGGAGGAGTTAATCACATTGAAAATAAAAAGCGATGACGAAAGATCAAAAAAATGAAGTGATTGAAGTATTGAAAGGTAAATTCTCTCAGTACAACAATTTTTACGTTGCAAATACTGAATCGCTCACAGTTGAGCAGGTTGGCAAATTGCGCCGCATTTGTTTCGACAAAAAAGTGGAGATGAAAGTGGCTAAAAATACACTGATAAAAAAGGCATTGGAAAGTCTGGATAATAAAAGATACGCAGATGTATTTGATTCTTTGCATGGAGTCACCGCTTTGTTGTTTTCAGAAAACGCCAAAGAGCCTGCACTGATCATCAGCTCTTTCCGCAAGGCAAGCAATACAGAAAAGCCAGTATTGAAAGCAGCTTTCATTGATGGAGATGTGTTCGCAGGCAACGACCAGTTGAAAGCATTGACCACATTGAAGAGCAAGCACGACCTCATTGGCGAAATCATTGGCTTATTGCAATCACCTGCAAAGAATGTAATCAGCGCATTAAATGCTGGTGACAAATTAGCAGGATTGGTAAAGGCTTTGGAAGATAGGGCTGCAGCGAATTAATTGCTTAATTGTTAAATAACTCAATTGCTCAATGTTCATTTTCACATTGCGTAATTTTTTCACATTGAAAATGGTCCAGGCCTGAGGGCTAATAAAGGCAAATTTTTTTAAACCATCCGCCGGAGTTTTAAATAACAATGAAGGCGGGAAAAATTTAAACATTATGGCAGACTTAAAAGTAGTTGCAGAACAGTTAGTAAGCCTGACTGTTAAGGAAGTAAACGAATTAGCAAAAATCCTGAAAGAAGAATACGGCATTGAGCCAGCCGCCGCTGCGGTTGCCGTTGCTGCAGGCCCTGCTGCTGGTGCAGCCGCTGCTCCGGAAGAAAAAACGGCGTTCAACGTGATTTTGAAAGCTGCTGGCGCTAATAAACTAAACGTTGTTAAAATTGTGAAAGATTTGACAGGCTTAGGCTTGAAAGAAGCTAAGGACTTAGTGGATGGCGCTCCGAAGCCAGTGAAAGAAGGCATTAGCAAAGCTGATGCAGAAGCATTGGTTGCCAAATTGAAAGAAGCTGGCGCTGATGTTGAATTGAATTAATTTTTCTTTTAAATGTGTTTATAAATCCCGCCCATTCTATTTGGCGGGATTTGTTTTTTTGTAAGCACCTAAAGGAAAGAGATTGTGGATAAATGATTGATCTTTATGAGATATTTCAGGAAATTGGTATCAAAAATTCTTTTTCCAATTACCCATTATTCATTACCTTTGCTGTCCTTTTGTACGTTCCTAATAGCCATAAGATACTGTCGATTACTGGATAAACCAGTTGAGAGCTTTTAGTTCACCTGGATTTTATCGCTATAGAAATTTTTGAAGTTAGATCATTTAAAACCGGTTTTAAAAAATATGCCTTCAACAAAATTGCCAACCAGGATTAATTTCGGTAAAATTAAACATCTTGCTGAAACCCCTGACCTGCTCGAAGTACAGATACAGTCTTTCAAAGAATTTTTCCAGTTGGAAACAACCCCTGACAAACGCAATATTGAGGGTTTGTTCAGAGTGTTCAAGGAAAATTTTCCGATCACTGACACGCGGAATATTTTCATGCTGGAGTTCCTTGATTATTTTATTGACCCGCCCCGTTACACAATTGAAGAGTGTATGGAGCGTGGGCTTACTTACGCTGTTCCTTTGAAAGCAAAGCTTCGCTTAAGTTGTAACGATGAAGAACATGTGGATTTTCAAACCATTGTCCAGGATGTATTTCTTGGCAATATACCTTATATGACTCCGCGCGGCACCTTTGTCATCAATGGTGCAGAACGTGTAGTTGTTTCCCAATTGCATCGCTCTCCGGGCGTTTTCTTCGGGCAATCTATTCACCCGAACGGCACGAAGATTTACTCGGCAAGAGTGATTCCTTTTAAAGGTGCGTGGATGGAGTTTGCAACAGACATTAATAATGTGATGTATGCATACATTGACCGTAAGAAAAAATTCCCGGTAACTACTCTGTTGCGCTCTATTGGCTACGAAACAGATAAAGATATTCTTGAGCTGTTTGGTATGGCCGACGAAGTGAAAGCAGATAAAAAAACACTCCAGAAATATATTGGCAGAAAGCTCGCTGCCCGCGTGTTAAGAACATGGGTAGAAGATTTCGTTGATGAAGATACGGGTGAGGTTGTATCTATTGAGCGTAATGAAATTGTTCTTGAACGTGATACAGTGCTCGATGAAGAAGCCATTGAACAGGTTGTTGAAATGGATGCAAAAAGCCTTTTCATTCAAAAAGAAAATGTGGGTGGTGATTATGCTATTATTTACAACACATTAAATAAAGATACTTCCAACAGTGAACTCGAAGCTGTGCAGCATATCTATCGCCAGTTGCGAGGTGCTGATGCCCCAGATGATGAAACTGCACGTGGTATTATTGATAAATTATTTTTCAGCGATAAGCGCTATGATCTCGGTGAAGTAGGCCGTTATAAAATCAACCGTAAGCTAGGCTTGGGCCAGCCCTTAGATCAAAAAACTTTGACTAAAGAAGACATGATTGAGATTGTTAAATATCTTGTTCGTCTTACCAATGCAAAAGCTGAAATTGATGATATTGACCATTTAAGCAATCGCCGCGTTCGTACAGTGGGAGAACAGTTATATGCTCAGTTTGGTGTTGGTCTTGCACGTATGGCAAGGACTATTCGTGAAAGAATGAACGTTCGCGATAACGAAGTGTTCACACCGGTTGATCTGATCAATGCAAGAACGCTATCATCAGTGATCAATTCATTCTTTGGCACTTCTCAGTTATCTCAATTTCTTGATCAAACAAACCCATTAAGCGAGATCACGCACAAGCGTCGTATCTCAGCACTCGGGCCCGGTGGTTTGAGTCGTGAGCGTGCTGGTTTCGAGGTACGTGACGTGCACTATTCGCATTATGGTCGTTTGTGTACGATCGAAACTCCGGAAGGCCCAAACATTGGTTTGATATCTACTCTATGCGTTCATGCTAAAATCAATGAGATGGGGTTCATAGAAACACCATATCATAAAGTGCATGATGGAAAAGTTGATTTGAAAAAATTGACTTATCTGAGCGCAGAAGAAGAAGATGTTGCGAAAATTGCACAGGCTAACATTCCGATGGATGATAAAGGAAACTTCATTGAAGACAGGATTGTTTCCCGTCAAACAGGCGACTTCCCGATTCTTGATAAAAATGAAGTGGAATATATGGATGTGGCACCCAACCAGATTGTTGGTTTAAGTGCTTCATTGATTCCTTTCTTAGAGCATGATGATGCTAACCGTGCATTGATGGGATCAAACATGCAGCGCCAGGCTGTCCCTTTGATTCGCCCTGAAATGCCGATAGTGGGCACCGGTCTTGAGGCAAAAGCAGCACGTGATGCAAGGATTCAAATCCATTCAGATGGTGAAGGTGTTGTTGAATATGTGGATGCCAACGAGATTCATGTTCGCTACGAAAGAAATGAAGTACAGAAATTGGTGAGCTTTGAAGAGGACTTGAAAATTTATAAACTCACAAAATTCATAAAAACAAATCAGGAGACTTGTATCAACCTGAAACCTGCTGTGAAGAAGGGGCAACGTGTGAAAGATGGTGATTTCCTTACGGAAGGTTATGCAGTACAAGCTGGTGAAATGGCACTTGGCCGCAATCTTAAAGTAGCTTTCATGCCGTGGAAAGGCTACAATTTTGAAGATGCAATTGTGATCAGTGAAAAAGTGGTTCGCGAAGATTTGTTCACATCTGTTCATATTTCTGAATACGAATTAGAAGTACGTGATACAAAATTGGGCGAAGAAGAATTGACTCCGGATATCCCAAACGTTTCTGAAGAAGCAACAAAAGATCTCGATGAAAACGGTATCATTCGTGTAGGAGCACAAATTAAAGAAGGAGATATTTTAATTGGCAAGATCACTCCGAAAGGAGAGAGCGACCCGACGCCTGAAGAAAAATTGCTACGTGCAATCTTCGGTGATAAAGCAGGGGATGCGAAAGATGCATCATTGAAAGCACCAAGCGGAACTGAAGGCGTTGTGATCAGCAAGAAACTTTTCCAGCGTGCAAAAAAGGATAAGAACACGAAAGTGCGTGAAAAGGCAGCACTTGATAAGATTGAGAAAGTGCATGAGAAAAATGTTACTGACTTGATGGATGTGTTGTTGAGTAAATTGCAAGTGCTTTTAAAAGACCACACTTCAACAGGTGTCAATAATAACTTCGGTGAAGTTCAGATTGGCAAAGGCGCCAAGTTCACAGCAAAAAATTTATCGGGCATCGATTACCTGAATGTAAATCCTTTGGGATGGACTGGAGATGCAAAAACAGATGACCTGATCAATGTATTGCTGCATAATTATAGCATCAAGTATAACGAGGAGTTAGGGAGATACAAGAGAGAGAAATTCAACATCTCCATTGGTGATGAATTGCCTGCGGGTGTATTGAAACTTGCGAAAGTTTATCTCGCCGTGAAAAGGAAATTGAAAGTTGGGGATAAGATGGCTGGCCGTCACGGAAATAAAGGTATCGTTGCGAAGATTGTCCGTGCTGAAGATATGCCTTTCCTCGAAGATGGCACTCCGGTTGATGTGGTTTTGAACCCATTGGGTGTGCCTTCACGTATGAACCTCGGGCAGATTTATGAAACAGTACTTGGTTGGGCAGGTGAGAAATTAGGGTTGAAATTTGCAACACCAATTTTTGACGGAGCTACGGTTGAAGAAATTGCAGATCATATCAAGCAGGCAGGTTTGCCAAGTTTCGGCCATACTTATTTATACGATGGTGAAACAGGTGACCGATTTGACCAGAAAGCAACAGTTGGTATCATTTATATTATCAAACTTCACCATATGGTGGATGATAAAATGCACGCCAGAAGCATAGGACCTTACAGCCTGATTACGCAACAGCCATTGGGTGGTAAAGCGCAATTTGGTGGACAGCGTTTTGGTGAAATGGAAGTTTGGGCACTTGAAGCGTATGGTGCATCTAACATTCTGCAGGAATTGCTCACGCTGAAGTCTGATGATATTATTGGTCGCGCAAAAACTTACGAAGCAATTGTGAAAGGTGATAATATCCCAAGAGCGGGGATTCCTGAATCATTTAATGTACTAGTGCATGAGTTAAGAGGATTAGGTTTGGATTTAAAATTTGATTAATTTACTCTCGCTAACTAATGAAGAATAAAGTAAAGCCATTCACGAAAGTGAGTGGCTTTTTACTTGAGCAGATAACTCTTTAATTTTTTATAATCAACATCCATTTTAACGCTTTTCTTTTCTTTGTCCAATAAGAGTTTTATCGAATCAGGAATCCGAATTTTTTCATGAATGATTGGTTCAACCACATCATAAAACTTAACAGGGTGGGCAGTTTCAAGAATAATACCCTTTTGCTCTGGGTAAGTTTCCTGATATTTTTTTAATGAAAGATAACCAACAGCACCGTGCGGGTCTAATAGATAATTTTGATTTTTATATACATAACTTATAGTGCTTTTCGTTTCTTCATCCGATATACTGTAACTGCTCAGCACATTCTTCAGTGATCCGAATTCATGGTGGAACAATTCAAGTATTCGTACAAAATTGCTCGGGCTTCCTACGTCCATCGCACTGGATAAAGTGGCAATCGCTTTTTTCGGTTGATAGTTACCGTTAGAAAGGTAATCAGGCACTACATTGTTGGCATTGCATGCAGCAATAAAATGTTTCACGGGCAGCCCTGAGCGATGTGCCAATAGTCCCGCACAGATATTTCCGAAGTTCCCGCTTGGCACAGAGAATACAGGCGGGTTATTTTTATCAGCCCATTGCTGGTATGCAAACAGGTAGTAAAATTGTTGTGGCAGCCAGCGTGCTACATTTATTGAGTTTGCAGAAGTAAGGAATAAGTGTTTATTCAATCCCACATCAGCAAAAGCTTGCTTTATGAGCTGCTGGCAGTCATCAAATGTTCCGTTCACTTCCAGCGCAGAAATGTTTTCTCCCAATGTGGTTAACTGCAACTCCTGTACACTGCTTACTTTTCCTGAAGGATAGAGTATAACGACACTCACCCCATCCACATTATAAAAACCATTTGCTACTGCGCCGCCGGTATCGCCTGAAGTGGCTACCAGAACAGTTATATGCTTATTGTTATTTTTTACAAAATAGCCAAGACAACGGCTCATGAATCGGGCTCCTATGTCTTTAAAAGCAAGTGTTGGTCCATGAAATAATTCAAGTGAAAAGATATTTTCATCAACCTTCACTAATGGAAAATCAAAAGCAATGGTTTCTTCAATTATTTTCCTCAATTCGCTTTCAGGGATTTCATTCCCTACATATGGCTGAATGACATGGAATGCAATTTCTTCTTTTGAATATTCATTGATGTTATCAAAAAAAATTTTTGATAACACAGGAATTGACTCAGGGAAATATAATCCTTTATCAGGCGCTAGCCCTTTGATTGTTGCTTCTTTAAAATTTGCTTTTGGTGCTTGGCTGTTGAGGCTATGATAAAGCATTTTTGGCTTCAGATTTGATTCTCTTTATTTTTTTTTTCTGGTATGATGGTTATTCCCTCATTATTAATTGTGGTGACATAGGTGCGATATGTAAGACCTATTTTGTCATAAATGCTCTGCATCTCTTTCTCCACATCTTTAGCGGTCGAATTATCCCTGCTAAGCATAAAAATGGAAGGACCGGATCCCGAAATGCCGCCACCTAATGCGCCTGCTTTAATACTTGATTTTTTTACCTCATCAAAACCAGGGATAAGCATCCTTCTTACCGGTTCTATGATCACATCTTCCAGCGACCTTCCAATCAGTTTATAATCATTTTTCATCAGACCTGCAACCAGCCCGGCAATATTCCCCCATTGCCTGATGGCATCTCTTAACAGTACTTCCTTGCGAAGAATCTCGCGTGCATCAGAAGTGCGAACCTCTATCTGTGGATGTACAGCGGTAATATATAACAAGGGCGCAGGAATCGAAATAATATCAAGGGGGAAAATGGAACGGATTAAAGTAACGCCTCCGTAAATACAGGGTGCGATATTATCTGCATGTTTAACACCTGATGCCACTTTTTCACCGAACATGGCGAAGCGCACTAAATCTTCTTTAGAAAAAATATGATTAAGTAAAATGTTTGCTGCAACAACTGCACCTGCTGCACTGGCCGCGCTTGAGCCGATGCCACTGCCGGGCTTGATATGTTTTTCAATAGTAACATCGAAGCCTACCTGCAAATCAGCTTCCTCAATCATAGCAAGAAGTGGCGCACCTGCTGTATTCTGTGTCGGGTCTAATGGAAGTTTATAGCCGTCCGCACTGTGTATGGCCACTTTTTTTTCATCAAGCAGTTTCACATGCATAATATCTGATGGCTCATTAAGGCATAAGCCAAGCACATCAAATCCGCAAACAAGATTGGCAATCGTTGCCGGCGCATATATTTTTACTTCTTTCATTAATTTTTTTTACATCTTGTGAGTTGCTTCTTGGATGTTGTTTTTTAAGCCCTGGAAGCTCTTATTACATCTGCGAACACGCCTGACGCTGTTACTTCTGCCCCGGCGCCTGCACCCTTTACTACCAGCGGCTGATCAGGATAACGATTGGTATAAAATAAAACTACATTATCTTTTCCGTACAAATGATAAAAGTCGGACTGTGGCCCAACATGCTGCAAACCCACAGATGCATTCCCATTTTCAAAGCTTGCTACAAACTTTAATTTTTTGTTTTCTTTGGCGGCGGCCTCAAATATTTTTTTAAAATGGCCATCTTCCTTTGCCATAGCAATATAAAAATCTTCCACAGTTCCCTGCATACAGGATGCTGGCATAAATGACTTGTTTTCAATATCGCTCATTTCCATTTTCTCTCCGGCTTCTCTTGCCAGTATCATGATTTTTCTCATCACATCCGAGCCGCTGAGGTCAAGCCTGGGATCTGGTTCAGTGTAGCCTTCCTGTTGTGCCTGTTTTACAATTTCAGCAAAATTCGTTTCTCCATTGTAGTTATTGAAAACGAAATTTAATGTGCCGCTGAGGACGGCTTCTATTTTATTCACTTTGTCGCCACTGCGAAGCAAATCATTCAACGTGCCAATAACCGGTAAACCTGCGCCGACATTTGTCTCGAAGAGAAAGGGGCAATTATATTCTGTCGCCAGCCCTTTGAGTTTTTTGTAGTAGTCGTAAGAAGATGAACAAGCCACCTTGTTACATGCTACTACCGATATGCTTTTTTCTAACAACTGCGCATAACATTTTGCAACTTCATCATTTGCGGTTATATCAACAAATAAGGAATTGCGCAGGTTTTTCGAGCGGATGGTACTGAAAAATTTTTCGAGGTTCATTGCTTCTCCAAGTTCCAGCGATTCTCTCCAATGATCCAGGTCGATGCCTTCATCATCAAAAAGCATTTTCCTGCTATTTGCCATGCCGACCACGTTTACCTGTAACCGCAAATGTTCTTCAAGGTATTGTTCCTGTTGTTTTAATTGAGCAAGAAATTTTCCGCCGACATTTCCGACGCCTGCGATGAAGATGTTCAGTTGCTTATAGGTGGTCTCAAAAAATTCTTCGTGCAAAATATTGATCGCTTTTTTTACATCGGAGAAAGCAATCACAGCAGATATATTTCTTTCGGAAGAACCTTGTGCAATGGCACGCACGTTCACTCCATTTCTTCCTAATGCTCCGAACATTTTTCCACTGACGCCGGGATGGTTTTTCATGTTATCACCTACCAGGGCAATAATTGCCAGTGCTTCTTCAACAAACAGCGGTTCGACCTTTCCTTTATTTATTTCATGGTCAAAAGCACGGTCAACAGCTTCTTTGGCTTTCAGAATATTTGATTCGTCAACAGCCACGCAAATTGAATGCTCAGAAGATCCCTGTGTGATAAGGATCACATTAATTTTTTGATTTGATAAAGCTTCAAACAATCTTTTCGAAAAACCAGGGATACCTACCATGCCGCTGCCTTCGAGACTAAGAAGTGCGATTTTATTTATGCTTGAAATACCACGTATGTTATTCTCATTTTTAGAGACAGTATTTTCAATAACAGTTCCTGCGTCGTGAGGCGCAAATGTATTTTTCACCCACACCGGAATGCTCTTGCTCATAACAGGTTGAATGGTAGGCGGATAAATTACTTTCGCGCCGAAATGAGAAAGCTCCATAGCTTCCTGGTAGGAAATATGGTGAATGACTTTTGCGTTAGGTACAATCCTCGGGTCAGCAGTCATCATACCTGAAACATCAGTCCAGATTTCAACGACAGTTGCATCAACACCTGCAGCAATGATAGCAGCAGTGTAATCGGAGCCACCTCTGCCCAATGTGGTCGTCACTCCTTTGCCGTCTGTGGCAATGAATCCAGGTACGATAAATAGTTTTTTATCGGAGGAAGAAAAATAATCCCCGATTTTTTTATTAGTCGTGCCGAAATCAACAATAGCAAAGCCAAATTGTGAATCGGTTGTGATCAGTTCGCGCGAGTCTTTCCAGGTATTTTCAATGCCCGTCATTTTTAGGTGCTCTGATATGATTTGCGTGGAGAGCAATTCACCATAGCTTACTATTTTGTCTTTTGTGCGATCTGATAATTCACCCAATAAAAAAATGCCGTTGCAAATGTCTTCAATTTCGTTGCAACGCTTTTTCACCATGCTGAGCACGCTGCTTTGTTGTGTCAACGGTATCAAAGATTTTACTGCCTCAAGATGGCGCAGTTCAATAACCTGCAACTGTTGTTTGTAAGATTCATCACCAGCGGCTGCAAGTTTCCCGCTCAGCAACAAAATATCTGTGACGCCTCCAAGCGCTGATGCAACAACAATTATTTTATCATTCTTTGCCGCTTCCCGAATAATGGATATTGTCTTGCTGATGTTCGCTGCATTAGCTACTGACGTGCCTCCGAACTTTAGGACATGCATATAAATTCTTATTTAAGATTATGGTTGTTTGAATAATGGTTTCCTTTCAGAAAGTAGCTGTGACAGCCCAAGGGTAATATGAAATATATAATCCGCTTTCAGCGGATCGTGGTGGTTGTAATAATTGAAGTCATCGTAGCAATAGTTGCCACGATAGTCAGGGAAATAGTAATATGTTCTGATGAAACGGGCATTTTTAATATGGCGCGAAGATATATAAAATGAAATGAAGAAATTAGCTAGCGGTCAATTTATTTTAGTAAAAATGAAGTATTTTCAGCTTTCTATTCGAATGATTGAGGGTTGCTGTAAGAATTATTGAATGATATTAAATGTTATTATGAGTTACCAGTCATCTCAGGGTTTACAGCAGTTTAAGCATCAGGTTGGCATCAAATTTCAACTGTATAACAGCTTATTTACTTCGCTCCCATTCCACCGCATCGAAAAGACCGGAATACTTTTATCTCTGTTACTTACCTATTGTGAAGATGCTTACAAGAGAAAAGAGAGCCCCGAAAAAATAATCGAAGATTTTTTTGAAAAACATACAACGAATACCAATGAGCGTGAACGTGCAGATATTTTGTTCCGATTTGTTCAATATGTGGAAAGGCAGATTGTGCTTTTCGATGCGGTGGAAGATGCCGCTTTTAAAGACGTCAATGATATGGGCGGCGCGGGCACGCTGAGGCATCTGGCATCTCAGGTGAGTGATTCAAATAAAGAAAAAGAGCTTGCTGAAAAATTGAAAGACTATTCCGTGAATCTGGTGCTCACTGCACATCCTACACAATTTTACCCCGGCGCAGTACTTGGCATCATTAATGATCTTTCAAGGGCTGTGATTGAGAACAACGCAAACCAGATCAATACGTTCATGCAGCAATTAGGAAAAACTCCTTTCCTGAAAAAGCAAAAGCCAACACCTTACGATGAAGCAGTAAGCCTGATCTGGTATCTTGAAAATGTTTTTTACCAGGCGGCAGGAAGGATTATTTCATTTATGAAAGATCAGTTTCCGGATGCGCTTGATGCAAATAACCCGGTCATTAAAATGGGCTTTTGGCCCGGCGGCGACAGGGATGGCAACCCTTTTGTAACTGCAGATACTACTTTAAAGGTAGCCGATGCACTGCGCGGCGCAATTATAAAGTGCTATTATCTCGATGTGCGAAGATTGAAACGACGCCTGACTTTTAAAGGCGTTGATACCATCATTGCTAACCTTGAAGTAAAACTGTATGATAATCTTTTTATTCCTGAACAAAAAGACTTGCTCAATAAAGAAGATATTCTTTCTCCGTTGAAAAAGATCAGAGAAATAATCATCTATCAGCACAACAATCTTTTTCTGCATCTGGTAGATAACCTCATCAGTAAAGTAGAAGTGTTTGGCCTGCATTTCGCAACGCTGGATATCAGACAGGATAGCTCAATTCATGCAAAGACACTTGAAGCAGTGGTATCCGTTCAAAACCTGCTCCCTGAAAATTACAGCAAGCTTGAAGAAAATGAAAAAATCAATTTGCTTTCAAAAATAAACGGCAATGCACAACCTGAATTATATGAAGATGCTTTGATAAAAGATACTTTGCGTTCCGTTGCGGTAGTGAAGCAGATCCAGCAAATGAACGGGGAGCAGGGGTGCAACCGTTATATTATCAGCCACACCAACAGCGCATTGAATATTTGGGAAGTATATGCATTGTTTTTATTGGGTGGCTGGAAGAAAGGCGGATTGCATATAGATATTGTGCCTTTGTTCGAAACAGTGGAAGATTTGCAAAATGCTTCTGAGATCATGAAGACATTGTATGAGCACAAGGTTTACCAGGCGCATCTTAAAATCCGCAGCAACAAGCAGACGATTATGCTTGGGTTCAGCGATGGCACAAAAGACGGAGGCTACCTGATGGCTAATTGGAGCATTTACAAAGCTAAAGAAGAGCTTACAGAAATTTCACGTGCGAACGGCATTGATGTTGTTTTCTTTGATGGCCGCGGAGGCCCGCCAGCAAGAGGCGGTGGCAAAACACATAAGTTCTATGCCTCTATGGGAAAGAATATTGAAAATAAAGAAATACAATTAACGGTACAGGGGCAAACTGTAAGCTCAAATTTCGGGACGATAGATTCCGCTCAGTATAATATGGAGCAATTGGTGCATGCCGGGATTTCGAACGAGCTTTTTTCTTCAAAGGAAATTACTATGCAGGAGGACGAAGAGGCCTTGTTGGAGGAGCTTGCTAATGAAAGTTATCAATCCTATTCTGCTTTGAAAAATCATCCATATTTTTTGCGCTACCTGAATGATCTGAGCCCGCTCCGTTTTTACAGTGAAACAAATATCGCAAGCCGGCCATCCAAAAGGAACAGTTCATCCCGTTTAGATTTTGCGGATCTCCGCGCTATCCCTTACGTGGGCTCCTGGAGCCAGCTAAAGCAAAATGTGACAGGGTACTATGGAGTTGGTTCTGCATTGCAAGCCCTCGACAAAAAAGCGAAATGGGCTCAATTAAAGCATTTATATGATTATTCCACTTTCTTCAAAACACTTATTGACAACTGTGAAATGGCAATGAAGAAATGTTTTTTCCCGCTGACAGAACATTTTTCCAAAGATCCAGTCTACGGAGAAATATGGTCGATGATATTTAATGAATTTGAGCTTACGCAGAAATATCTCTTAAAATTGTCAGGTAAAAACGAATTGATGGCTGACTATCCAGTAGAACAACTATCTATTCAAATGCGCGAAAGGATTGTGCTGCCATTGAGCACACTTCAACAATATGCCATAACTAAATTCAGGCAACTCGAAAAGGAGGCTGATGCAAAAGACCCCATGCGTGAAGTTTACGAAAAACTGATCATAAGAAGCTCATTCGGTATAATTAATGCGGCGAGAAACTCAGCTTGAAAATGAGAGAATTTTCAATGAGTTTTGAAATTAGTTTTGCTTTTCCTGATATCAAACATCGCCTGTCACATATGGAATATTTTTAACGGTCATGCATCTCAACTCTACTTATCAATTTTTTGCGAAAAGGGATTTATTGCCTGAACATGCTCTCAGCAAGATCATTAGAATTCGTAGTAAGTAAAGCATCCACAATCAATAAATATCAGATTAACTTCTTAAAAAAAAATTGGATTTTTCTAAATTTTTTTGGGATAATTTTTCTGCTTTTTAATGTTCTATGTAGTTATTAACCGCTAAAGAAGGCGCGCAGAAATCAAAAAAAATGTTGGATATTATTTTATTTATTAAAATTATAATAAAAAATACTTATTATTTTTTATTATAATTCATTAGAAGCTTACGTAACCCAGCGCCGGCCTTTGTTTTAATGATTATTTTGTATAAGCTTTGCACCACAAACGATCAATTCTTTTAATTTTTAAACAATAGTTTTATGTTAAAGCTTGCACCTGTATTCTTGATCTTGTCAGTTGTTTTAGGTGTCCTTTGTCTGACGGCAACCTCTGTTCTTCTTAAAATATTTTTCTTTTTGGCAGTGATGGTTCTTTTCCTTTCCTTATTAGGGACTAAAAGACATGCCTGATTTGGTTGCTGATCTCAAAATAGAAAACATTAAAAAAGCGTTGTGATATCATTTCACAACGCTTTTTATTTTATTAGAAAAAAGAAATAAAATTAAGATGTTAAATGGGGCAACTTCTCGCCGATCCCTTTAGCCGATACGGGCAGAGAATCTTCCGCTTCATCCATATCGTAAGCTTCAGTTCCATGTTCCCATACATCCAGCCCACCGACTCCTGCTTCGCCTGCTCCTTCCACACGAAGGTTCCAGGGGTGAGGTAATTGTCTGATTAGCCACATCATCACAAAAGCGACTACAAAAGTTGCAACAGTAATTGTCGCGCTGCCTATCAACTGAGCTTTTAGTACTGATGTGCCGCCACCATAGAACAATCCCGCGACCGGGCTTGAATTATCAGCACCTGTTGCGCCTGATGCTCCAAATTTCCCAGATGCAAAAAAGCCCAACGACAATGTGCCCCATATTCCAGCAAATCCATGAACAGGAACAGCCCCGATCGGGTCATCAATCCTTAAATGTTCAAGTAGATAGAGGCCATACACTACAACAATGCCAGCTACAAAGCCGAGGGCGACTGCGCCAACGGGATCGACCCAATAACAGGGGCAAGTGATAGCAACAAGACCCGCAAGAAAACCATTGGTAGTGATGCCAAGGTCGAACTTGCCTTTGGTTGGGCCAGTCCATAGCCCTACCAGCATTGCGGACATTCCGGCTGCGCATGCTGCGAGGGTTGTATTAGTGGCAACACGGCCGATACCTTGCATATCCATTCCTGATAGTGTGCTGCCGGGGTTGAAACCATACCAGCCAAACCAAAGTATAAAACCTCCTACCGCGGCTATTGTAAGGTTATGTGGTGCCATTGGCCCCCCACCATCTCTCTTAAATATTCTGCCAAGCCTTGGGCCTAAAACAATTGCGCCAGCCAGTGACACCATACCGCCAATAGTATGTACTACCGTTGAGCCAGCAAAGTCGCGGAAACCCTGACCCAGTGAAGCGAACAAATTACCTGTGCTTCCCATGAGTGCCAACCAACCATCTGGTCCCCATGCCCAATGACCGATAATCGGGTATATGAAACCAGTAACACCAATGCTATATAAAATATCTCCACGAAAACCAGTGCGGCCAATCATAGCTCCTGAGGTTACCGTCGAGCAGGTGTCTGCAAAAGCAAATTGGAAAATCCAGTGGGCGATTACAGGCACGCCTGTTGTTAAGTAACTTCCACTTGCCAGGCCGCCATCTGAATCTGTGCCTGTAAGGAAGAACCAATGATATCCTATAAAACCATTGCCATGACTGAACATAAATGCATAGCCGAAAGCCCAGAATAACAGACCGCAAAGGCAGGTATCAAAAATACATTCCATAAGCACATTCACTGTTTCTTTCGCACGGGCGAAACCAGCTTCTAGCATAACAAAACCAGGCTGCATGCCAAATACAAGAAATGCCGCAATGAGCGTCCATACTGTGTTGATTGAATTCATCGTGCTCGTTTCATGTGCTGTATATGCGGGAGCGGCGCCTTGTGCGTGAACAGGTGTGCCCCCAAGGATTGATGGCAAAAAACCCATTGCCAGCAAAACAAGGCACAACCCGATGATTTTTCCACCGAACATGCTAAGCCAAAGACGCCATTTTTCGACTTTTGACATTTGAATAGGCAGGGAGGGCCTTTTTCCACCATTTCCCTCCAAAATTAATTTTGTAAATAGCATTGTTTTGAATTTTTGGTTTTAAAAAATTGAATCTGTCATAATTTTCGATAGGGCCAGTGATTATAACGGGATATGGGACTTTTGCTGGTGAATTTGCGAAAGGCATAATTGATTTTTCGGTTGAATCTTTTGCCATTTTTGATATTGAATCTTTTTGCTTAGCTATAAAAATTTCTTAAAAGGCAATAGTTGCAATAAGCCCATTGTTTAGTATTAAAAATTAAAAAACAATTACAAAAAAACGACTCCCTAAATTTTTTATGTCAGCGATTTTGAATAGCTAATATCAATTCTTATAGCAGCATCTGAAGAATAAGTAAGCCATATGAAGTATATATTAAATATATATGTTCCATTTTGCTAAAATAAATAAATTATTTAATGAATGATTAATGATTATTAATATATAAATATATGTTATATGATAAATAGCTATCAAAGATTTGATAGTCATTTATCAATGAATTTTTCTTGGTTAATGAATAATAATAAAAAAACCATCCTTTTTGAGAATGGTTCATAATCTGTTTTAAGCAACATTTATATTTTATAGTGCTATGAGGCTTTCATCTTTGGCTTCAAGTGACGAATGAAATGTGAGATGCTCATCAACTTTCCGGGCGCATTCGCGGCCTTCGCTAATCGCCCAAACAACTAAAGATTGACCTCTTCGCATATCGCCTGCGGTAAAAATTTTTGGTATGTTAGTTTGATAATCTTTCTCTGTAGCTCTTATGTTCCCTCGATCATCTTTCTCGATTTCCAGTTCATTAACCAATCCTTCGTGTTGCGGGTGTAGGAATCCCATAGCTAATAATGCAAGCTCGCAAGGCATTTCTTTTTCGCTTCCGGAAATTTCTACAAATTTAGCAGGCTTCCCATCCTCAGTAAACTTCCATTCAAGCCTAACTGTTTTTATAGCTTTTAAATTGCCATTGTCGTCACCGATAAATTCCTTTGTAGCAATTGCCCAGTCGCGGTCGCATCCTTCCTCATGTGAGGAAGATGTTTTTAAAATCATCGGATAAGTAGGCCATGGCATAAATGGAGTTCTTGATTGAGGAGGTTTTGGCAGTAATTCAAATTGAGTGATAGATTTTGCTCCATGGCGATTAGATGTGCCTACGCAATCGCTGCCAGTGTCGCCACCACCAATAATAACAACATTCTTATCTGTTGCAAAAACATTTTCTTCACTAAAAGTTATATGGCTTACCCTTTTATTCTGCTGTTTCAAAAAATCCATCGCAAAGTAGACGCCTTTCAAATCTCGTCCAGGGATATTCAGGTTTCTGGGAATTGTTGAGCCTCCTGCAAGCACAATCGCATGAAATTCCCTGAGCAAATCATTGACGCTGATATTTACGCCCACATTTGCATTACACTTGAAAATAACGCCTTCCTCTTCCATCAACTTCACCCTTCTGTCAATCACCCATTTTTCAAGCTTAAAATCAGGGATGCCATAGCGCAGCAGCCCGCCTGATGCATCATCTCTCTCAAACACTGTGACATGGTGGCCTGCATAATTCAATTGTGCGGCAGCAGCTAACCCTGCAGGCCCTGAGCCAACAATAGCTATTTTTTTGCCAGTTCTTATATTCGGTTTTTTTGCTTTTATGAACCCTTTTTCAAATGCCCTTTCAATAATATTTTTTTCGATTTCCTCTATGGCAACTGGTGGCTGATTGATTCCAAGAACACAACTGCTTTCACAAGGAGCCGGACAAATGCGCCCGGTGAACTCAGGGAAGTTGTTTGTGGATGATAATATCTCATAAGCTTCCTGCCATTGTTTGCGGTAAATTGCATCATTAAACTCAGGGATCACATTTCCAAGTGGGCATCCATGGTGGCAAAATGGGATGCCGCAATCCATGCAGCGAGCTGCCTGATTATTTAATTTTTCCGGAGTATACAACTGAACGAACTCTTTATAATCACTTTTTCTTTCCTGTATCGGGCGTTTTCCAGGAAGCTCTCTGGTAAATTCTAAAAACCCTGTTGTTTTACCCATAGTTTACATCCTTGTTTGTTCTAAACAATTTTTTGAAATAGATTTATTAATAGCCCTGGGAAGCTTACTTTATAGCTCCAACACCGACTTTTTTTTGTTGCAAAACCTTTTTGTAATCCCTTGGAAATACCTTCACAAAATTCTTCAATTGGTTTTCGAAATCATCCAGCACAAACTTTGCAACACTGCTACCAGTGTAAATGTAGTGTTGGTTTATAATAATCTTCAGTTCATTGCTATCCTCTTCATCCACTCTATCAAGGTCAACCATTTCTTTGTTGCAAAACGATTCAAATTTCGAATTGACATCATATACATAGGCTATGCCGCCGCTCATCCCCGCTGCAAAATTTCTTCCGGTGTCGCCAAGAATAACTACTTTGCCACCGGTCATATACTCGCAGCCATGGTCGCCCACGCCTTCTACAACAGTGTTAGCACCTGAGTTGCGCACGCAAAAACGCTCGCCAGCTTTCCCCCGGATAAATGCTTCACCGCTGGTGGCACCATAAAAAGCAACATTACCAATGATGATATTTTCTTCAGGAACAAAACCTGCATCCTGTGATGGATATATAATCAGTTTCGCTCCGGATAATCCTTTGCCGAAATAATCGTTGGCATCGCCTTCCAGTTCAAATGTTACCCCTTTTGTATTAAACGCTGCAAAGCTCTGCCCTGCTGTTCCTGTCAATTTAAAATGGATTGTGTCCTCGGGTAAGCCTTTCGATTGATAGCGCTTTGATATCTCATTGGACAGTATAGTGCCAATAGTCCTGTCTGTGTTTTTTACCTCAAATGATGCAAAAATTTTTTGCTGGTGGTCCAACGCTGGTTTTGCAGCTTCCAATAATTTCCAGTCAAGCACATCAGCCAAGCCATGATCCTGTTCTTCCTGTTTGTGCAAACCAGTATATAAAGATGCAGGCTCTTTGTACAAAATAGGAGAAAGGTTCAGTTTACTGTATTTCCAGTGATTGATATTATCCCTCACGTCAAGGCAATCTACCTGTCCAACCATATCTTCAATGGTTCTGAAACCCAGTTCTGCCATAATCTCACGCAATTCCTGAGTAAGGAATTTAAAAAGATTCACTACATGATCGGCATTGCCGGTGAATCGTTTTCTCAATTCAGGATCCTGAGTGGCAACTCCAACGGGACAGGTGTTCAGGTGGCATTTCCGCATCATGACGCAGCCTTCTGTTACAAGTGCTGCGGTTGCGACTCCCCATTCTTCAGCACCCAGCAATGTTGCAATTGCAATATCGCGACCGGTTTTTAACTGACCATCGGTTTGCAAAACAACCCTGCTGCGTAATTTGTTTTTTACTAATGTTTGATGGGATTCGGCGAGGCCAAGTTCCCATGGTAAACCCGCATGTTTAATAGAGCTTATCGGCGATGCACCTGTGCCACCATCAAAACCGGAAATTAATATCACATCTGATTTTGCTTTTGCAACACCTGCGGCAATTGTCCCAACACCTGCTTTTGAGACCAACTTTACGCTGATACGTGCCTCGCGGTTAGCGTTTTTTAAATCGAAAATCAATTGCGCTAAGTCTTCAATAGAATAGATGTCATGGTGGGGCGGTGGTGAAATCAAACCAACACCAGGTGTCGCATGGCGAACTTTGCCTATCCAGTCATCAACCTTATGTCCGGGCAATTGGCCACCTTCCCCGGGTTTGGCACCTTGTGCCATTTTTATCTGCAACTCTTGAGCCATCGTTAAATAATAACTCGTTACACCAAAACGTGCAGATGCAACTTGTTTAATAGAAGAGCACATTGAATCTCCGTTTGGCAATTTTTCGTAACGAAATTCATCTTCACCGCCTTCCCCTGTATTACTTTTACCTCCCAGTCTGTTCATTGCAACAGCAAGTGTTGAATGTGCTTCATGCGAAATCGAACCAAAACTCATGGCACCTGTTGCAAAACGTTTGTAAATTTTTTCTGCAGGCTCTACTTCTTCGATAGGTATTGAATTTCGGCTATGCTTAAACACGAACAGGCTTCTTAATGTGACTGCTTTTTCGCTTTGTTCATTGACAAGTTTTGAATATTTTTTGAAAGCCGGGTAGTCATTCATCCTGGTTGAATATTGCAATAGGTGAATTGTTTGCGGATTGAATAAATGAAACTCGCCTTTGCGCTTCCATTGATAAACGCCTCCGGTCATAAGCCTGTCAACGGGGATGTCTTTTTTGCTGAATGCAAAATAATGTTTCGCAAGAGTCTCTTTTGCAATTTCATCAAGACCCATACCTTCAATGCGAGAAGTAGCACCGGTGAAATATTTATCTACAACCGTTTTGTTCAGGCCGATGATCTCAAATATCTGTGCGCCCTGATATGATTGCAAAGTTGAGATTCCCATTTTAGAAAACACTTTCAACAGGCCATCATTGACTGCTTTTATATAATTTTTTTTCAATTGTTCTGCGTCCAGTTCAATCTCCAGTTTGCCATTCAACTTCATATCGCGGATGGTAGACAAAGAAAGATATGGGTTGATGGCTGTGGCTCCAAATGCAATGAGGCATGCGAAATGATGTACTTCCCATACGTCCCCGGCTTCAATAATGATCCCAACCTGCCCGCGATAGCCCTTGCGGATAAGGTGATGATGAACTGCCGCAGTTGCGAGCAATGATGGGATAGGCGCATGGTCGCTGTCGATGGCACGGTCCGTTAAGATCAACACTTCAAATCCATCTTCCACTGCATCCACTGCATAACGACAGAGCCTGTCTAGTCCTTTTTGCAAGGAACCATTTTTTCCATCGGCACGAAAATAAGTTTGTAAAGTTTTTGCCTGGAAAATACCTGTATCAATACTTCTTATTTTTTCTAATTCATGATTAGAAAGCACGGGATGTTTCAACGCGATGCTGTGGCATGCAAGCGAGTCTTCCACCAATAAATTTCCATTATTGCCGGCGAAAGTAGAAAGAGACATGACAAGGCGCTCTCTTATCGGGTCAATTGGAGGATTGGTAACTTGGGCGAACAATTGCTTGAAGTAGCTGCTCAGATGCTGAGGCTGGTCGCTCAAGACAGCAAGGGGAACGTCGCTACCCATCGAACCGATCGGTTCTTTGCCGTCTAATGCCATGGGCGCAATGATTTTTTCGAGATCTTCTGTTGAGTAACCGAAAGCTTTCTGATATTTGAAGATCTGGTCATGTTCAAGATGCGTGAACATGACCCGTGGTTCCGGCAATTCTTCCAGACGTATTTTATATTTATTGAGCCATTCGCTGTAAGGTTTCTGCGAGCAGATGTCTTTTTTCAGCTTATCATCACTGATAATTCTTCCCTGTTCCATATCAACGATGAACATTTTTCCTGGCTGTAACCTGCCTTTTTCTTTAATCAGCTTCGGGTCAATGGGAAGGACGCCTGTTTCTGATGCCATGATTACACGGTCATCTACGGTTACGCAATACCGTGAGGGGCGAAGGCCGTTTCTGTCCAAAGTGGCGCCGATTATTTTCCCATCAGTAAACGATATTGATGCAGGACCATCCCATGGTTCCATGAATGCTGCATGAAATTCATAAAATGCTTTTTTTACCAGATCCATTTGTTCATTACCATCCCACGCCTCAGGTATCAGCATCATCATTACATGCGGCAAACTTCTTCCGCACATAGTCAATAGTTCAATCATGTTGTCCAGGCATGCGCTGTCACTTTGCCCGTCAAAAATGATGGGCAGCAGCATTTCCATTTCTTCGTTGGTAAAATAAGGCGATGTGAATCCTTTCTCGCTTGTTCTGAGCCAGTTTAAATTTCCCTGTAAAGTATTGATCTCGCCGTTGTGTGCGATATAGCGAAATGGCTGTGCCAATTTCCATGAAGGGAATGTATTTGTTGCAAAACGTGAATGTATTAATCCGAAAGCAGAGACCACCCTCTTGTTACTCAGGTCAGGAAAGTAATGGCGTACCTGCATGCTGGTAAGCTGTCCTTTATAAACAATGGATTTATATGAAAGTGATGCCAGGTAAAATCCGATGGCATCTTTTTTTACTGTGTTGTTGATTAAATGGCTGGCATAATTGCGCAGAACAAACAATTTCCTTTCAAAGTCATCCGGATTATAGATATGGTCGGGGCATGCAATAAAAACCTGCTCAATTTCCGGTTCAACAGATAAAGCGGTAGGTCCTATTCCTTCCGGATTTACCGGCACTTTGCGATAGCCCAGCACTTCAAGTCCCAATTTTTCTGCGCAGCGGTTGAATATGTCGCGGCATTCTTCCTTTAATCTGATTTCTTTTGGAAAGAAAATCATCCCGACGCCGTATTTCCCGTAAGAGGGCAAATGAATACCCAGCTTCACGCAAGCATCAAACAAAAATTCGTGAGGTGTTTGAATCATGATGCCGGCTCCATCGCCTGTATTGCTTTCGCATCCGCAGGCACCGCGATGCTCCATGTTTTCCAAAATCGTCAGCGCATCGGAAACTATTTGATGGGATTTATTGCCTTTAATATTGGCCACGAAACCAATGCCACACGCGTCTCGTTCGAACTCGGGCGAGTAAAGTCCTTTTCCTGCCATATTCTGCTTGTATTTAAATAATATCTAAAAAAAGAAACCTTTGTTGAATTTTTTCTTAAGAAATGGCAAGTGTTCAAAATGAAATTACGAAATAATTGCGAAATTAAATGCAATTCATCAATCCTAATTTAATACAGATAAATGAGTTTTTTATTGTTCCTAAACAACATAACCGAACATGTTGTCATTTTTACTTAATTCTGTGAAATTGATGTTGTGCTTTTTCAAATTCTGCATCAATGCATCATAATCTTTCTTTGATTTCAGTTCAATGCCAACCAATGCAGGGCCTGTTTCTTTATTGTGTTTTTGTATATATTCAAAACGGGTAATATCATCGTTTGAGCCGAGCACATAATTCACGAATTCTTTCAATGCTCCGGGCCGCTGTGCGAAGCGGACAAGGAAATAATGCTTTAATCCTTCATATTGCAATGCGCGCTCTTTGATTTCCTGCATGCGGTCAATATCATTGTTGCTTCCGCTTACAATACACACCACATTCTTTCCTCTGATTTCATCAGCATAGTCATCCAACCCGGCAATAGAAAGCGCGCCTGCCGGCTCCACGACTATCGCATCCTCATTATATAATTTCAAAATGGTTGAGCAAATTTTTCCTTCCGGAACTAAATGCAAGTCATCCAGCACTTCCTTGCAAATGGCGAAAGTAAGGTCGCCCGTGCGCTTTACAGAAGCCCCGTCTACAAAGCGCTCAATATTATCCAACGTTACCGGGTATCCTATTTTTAAAGCTTCGTGCATTGAAGGAGCACCTTCAGGTTCAAGGCCAATGATTTTTGTCTTTGGAGAGTATATCCTGAAATAAGATCCGACGCCTGCGGCAAGCCCTCCGCCGCCAACAGGGACAAATAGATAATCAATATTTTGCAAGTCTTCCAAAATTTCAGTGCCAACCGTTGCTTGCCCTTCAATGATACGGTAGTCATCAAATGGTGGAATGAAAGTCATTCCGTTTTCTTCGGTATATTTTTTTGCGGCTACAGCACAGTCATCAAAAGTATCACCAGTGAGTCTCACTTCAATGCTGTCTGCACCGAACATTTTTGTCTGATGCACTTTCTGATTGGGCGTTATTACCGGCATGAACACCACGCCTTTAATTCCCAGCTTTTTGCAGGAATAGGCAAAGCCCTGCGCATGATTGCCGGCACTGGCGCAAACAACGCCTTTCTGCAATTGTTCTGCGGTCAGGCTGCTGATCATGTAGTAAGCACCACGTAATTTGTATGAGCGCACAATCTGCAGGTCTTCTCGTTTCAGATATACATTGGCGTTATACAAAGCCGAGAGATTCCGGTTTAGCTGGAGCGGCGTTTTGAGAACGACCTTATGTAGTCTTTCTTTTGCTTTTGCAAAATCCAATTGATAAGCCGGCGTTTCAGTAACCATAATTTACATTTTTCAATTGTTATAATAAATTCAGGCAGATTAAAACATCTGCGTGGTCTTTATTTAATAAATCCAGCGGTACCGCCTTTTGTAAACAATTACTTCTGATTTTCCGGTCTCAGGCTTCTTACTGTTTTACCTGCCTGCCACATTTCGCTGTCGCGCAAATCTTTTAACTCCACTTCCAATTTTTCACGGTAATCCGGTTGTGAATTAGAATCAATGGAGCGCTTCGATTCATTTCCTGTTGCCACGCTTTCGTACAATTCTGTGAATACTGGCAGTGTGGCATCTTTAAATTTCTTCCACCAGTCTAACGCGCCACGCTGTGCTGTGGTGCTGCAATTGGCATACATCCAGTCCATCCCGTTTTCCGCCACCAAGGGCATTAATGATTGTGTTAATTCTTCAACAGTTTCATTGAAAGCCTCGCTCGGAGTGTGACCTTTTTTGCGAAGCACTTCATATTGTGCAGCAAAAATCCCCTGTATAGCACCCATTAATGTTCCGCGTTCGCCGGTTAAATCACTGAAAACTTCTTTTTTAAAATCAGTCTCAAACAAATAGCCGCTTCCAACAGCAATGCCAAGCGCTATCACTCTTTCTTTTGCTCGTCCCGTTGCATCCTGGAAAATAGCATAACTGCTGTTCAACCCGCGGCCTTGCAAAAACATCCTGCGCAGGGATGTGCCACTGCCTTTTGGTGCAACTAAAAATACGTCTACATCTTTAGGTGGTATAATTCCTGTCTGCTCATTGAAAGTGATCCCAAATCCATGGGAAAAATATAATGCCTTGCCTGGAGTCAAATGTTTTTTCACTGTTGGCCACAATGCAATCTGAGCTGCATCGCTGAGCAAATAACAAATGATGGTACCACGCTGCAACGCTTCTTCAATCTCGAACAAAGTCTTTCCGGGAACAAAACCATCGCGTAAAGCCTTATCCCATGTCTTTGATTCTTTACGCTGGCCGATAATCACATTAATACCATTGTCTTTCTGATTGAGTGCCTGTCCGGGACCCTGCACACCGTAACCTATAACTGCAACTGTTTCGTTTTTTAAAACTTCCTGTGCCTTGCTCAGTGGAAACTCTTTGCGGGTGACTACGTTTTCTTCCACGCCGCCGAAATTTAATTTTGCCATGAATTTTAATTTGAAAATTGGTTGATTTGAAAATTTAGCTGGTTGTTTTTATTTATTGTTGCCGGCCTGAAGACCGGAGCTGGTCATTACATCATGAATACTTCATCTTGTTGGTTCAGAAACTCATTCTCAATCACATCTGTCCCTGGCTCTTCTGATTCAAACTCTTTCAATTTTTCGTGAAATCCTTTGCTTGCATTGATGATTGCAACCCTTGCGCTTCTTACAAATTCAATCAGGCTATAAGGTTCCAGTGCTTTGATCAGCCCTTCCGTTTCTTCCCTATGCCCGGTTGTTTCAAATATGGTATAATCTTTTCTGATAACAACTGCTCTGGCCCCAAATTGACGAAGCAATCTTTCAACTTTTACTTTCTCTGCAATTTCATCAGTAGGTACTTTATACAATGCAAGCTCCTGCCAGATGATTTCATCATTTGTATTGAAATATGCTTTCAGCACTTCCACCTGCTTTTCAATTTGCCTGCAGAGCTTTCGCACTACATCCTCTGTTTCATTTATGACAATTGTAAAACGATGCACGCTGTCAATTTCAGAGGGGGAAGTGTTGAGACTTTCAATATTAATTTTTCTCCGTGAAAAAATAATTGCAATTCTGTTCAATAAGCCAATCTGGTTTTCTGTATAAACGGTGATTGTATATTCCTGCTTCGACATAATGATATGTTTTTACTTTAATCTGATTTCAGAAACACTGCAACCCTGAGGCACCATGGGGAACACATTGTTTTCCTTGCCTACCATCACTTCAAGTAAGTATGCCTCCTTGTGATTCAGCATGGTTGATAATGCATTCTTCAGATGTTCTCTTTTTGAAACGCTTTGTCCTTCGATGTGATAGCCTTTCGCTACCATCACGAAATCGGGGCTGGTAATATCCACAAAAGAATATCGCTTGTCGTGAAACAATTGCTGCCATTGGCGCACCATGCCAAGAAAATTATTATTGAGTACTATGATTTTTACATCGACATTAAATTGCATGATAGTGCCCAATTCCTGAATGGTCATTTGTACGCCGCCATCGCCAATAACTGAAACGACTGTACGTTTTTCCGCACCGAACTTGGCACCTATGGATGCGGGCAGCGCGAATCCCATTGTCCCCAACCCACCACTGGTGATATTGCTTCTCGAGTAATTGTATTTTGCATAACGACATGCGACCATCTGGTGCTGGCCTACATCCGTTACAATAATAGCTTCGCCTTTTGTTAATTCATTCAGAAGGTTTATAACTTCTCCCATGGTCAGAACTTCATTTATCGGGTTTAGTTCAGGAATGATGCAGGTTTCTTCTTCCTGTTTTTGAAAATCTTTGAAGCGCTGAAGCCATTGCATATGCGTTTTTTTATTGACTAATTCTGTAAGCAAGGGCAATGTCTCTTTACAATCACCCCAAACCGGGATGGTTGTTTTTACATTTTTGTCTATTTCTGCCGGGTCAATATCCAGATGAATAATCTTTGCTTGTTTTGCATATTTGTCAAGTCTTCCGGTTACACGGTCATCGAAGCGCATGCCGATAGCAATCAGCACGTCACACTCGTTGGTTAGAACATTCGGCCCATAATTGCCGTGCATGCCCAGCATGCCAACACCAAGTGGATGATCAGTTGGTATGGCGCTCATGCCCATGATCGTCCATGCGGCAGGGATACCAGATTTCTCAATAAAATGCTTGAATTCTTTTTCTGCTTTGCCAAGAATAATGCCCTGGCCGAAAATCACAAATGGCTTTTGAGCTACATTGATTAATTGTGCAGCCTGCTCAATATATTCTTTACGCACAATGGGCTTCGGGCGATAACTACGTATATGCTTACACGTGGTATATCCTTTGAAATCGAACTTTTGCAATTGTGCGTTTTTGGTAATATCAATCAAAACTGGCCCGGGGCGCCCGCTGCCTGCAATGTAAAATGCTTTTGCCAGTATAGAAGGGATCTCGATTGCATCAGTAACCTGATAATTCCATTTAGTAACCGGTGTCGTGATATTAATCACGTCTGTTTCCTGAAATGCATCTGTGCCGAGCAAATGCGCAAACACCTGACCGGTAATGCACACCAGCGGAGTGCTATCAATCATGGCATCAGCCAAACCTGTAACAAGGTTGGTTGCCCCGGGACCACTGGTTGCAAACACTACGCCTGTTTTACCTGAAGCACGTGCAAATCCCTGTGCAGCGTGGATTGCGCCTTGCTCATGGCGCACGAGTATGTGATGCAGCCTGTCTTTGTAATCATACAGCGCATCATAAATAGGCATGATTGCACCACCCGGATAGCCGAAAATTGTTTTTACATTTTCAGCGATTAAAGCTTTTAATACGGCTTCTGAGCCAGAAATACTTTCTATTGTTTTTGCTGACCTGGCAATTTTTTTTTCAGGTTCTTCGACTGTATTCATAAATATTTTTTAGTCAGTATTTGTAATTCCTTAACTGCATTTTTATAGTTTCGAATTGACCCATTAGTCTTCATCTGTCACACAGCCTTCAGCTGCGGTTTTCACAAACTTTGCATATTTAAATAAAACTCCGTTAGTGGCTTTTAGCGCAGGCCTTTTCCATGCTCCTTTTCGCTTTCCCATTTCCTCATCGCTTACTTTTAAAGTCAAGGTATTTTTCACGGCGTCTATTTCTATAATGTCATTATCATTTACCAACCCGATCAACCCGCCTTCGGATGCTTCCGGTGTGATATGGCCTACTACAAACCCATGTGTGCCACCGCTGAATCTTCCATCTGTAATCAATGCAACAGATTTGCCCAATCCTGCGCCAATAATAGCACCTGTAGGTTTCAGCATTTCGGGCATACCCGGGGCGCCCTTCGGGCCAATGTTTCTGATCACCACCACATCGCCGGCATGCACTCTTCCTGATTGAATACCTTTTATCAAATCGTGCTCGCCGTCAAACACCCTTGCGGTGCCCTCAAAACGATTGCCTTCTTTCCCGGAAATTTTTGCAACGCTTCCGCCTTCAGCTAGATTGCCATATAATATTTGCAGGTGACCCGTTGCTTTAATGGGATTTTCCACTGGGCGAATCACATCTTGTTTGGTGAAATCCAGATCTGGTGCTTCTTTTAAATTCTCCGCAACTGTTTTGCCTGTCACAGTTAAACAGTCTCCAAAGAGTAATCCTTTGCTTAGCAGATATTTCATCACGGCCGGCACGCCACCATGCTGATGCAAATCTTCCATCAGATATTTACCACTTGGTTTGAAATCAGCCAGCCATGGGATTTTGTTGCTGATGATTTGAAAATCATCCTGGCTCAAAGGAACACCTACGCTTTTTGCTATCGCAATCAGATGCAGGACAGCGTTCGTGCTGCCTCCCAAAACCATCACTACGGCAATCGCATTCTCAAATGCTTTGCGTGTCATGATATCTTTTGGCTTGATGTCTTTTTCCAATAAATTTTTTATTGCTTTGCCAATGGCGAAACATTCTTTTTGTTTGTCTTCACTTAGTGCAGGATTGCTGGATGAATAGGGCAAGCTCATTCCTAATGCTTCGATAGCGCTTGCCATCGTGTTGGCTGTATACATTCCACCGCATGCACCTGCGCCCGGGCAAGAGTTTCTTACGATTCCTTTAAAATCCGCCTCATTTAAATTGCCGGCGATTTTTTGACCCAGTGCTTCAAACGCAGACACAATATTCAAGTCTTCGCCTTTATAGTGACCTGGTGCAATCGTTCCACCATATAACATAATCGAAGGCCGGTTCAACCTCCCCATGGCCATCACAGAGCCTGGCATATTTTTATCGCAACCCGGAATCGCAACAAGAGCATCATAATATTGCGCGCCTGCATTTGTTTCAATGCTATCTGCAATTAAATCGCGGCTCACCAAACTGTAACGCATACCGTCTGTTCCCATGCTGATTCCATCGCTCACCCCAATCGTGTAAAACCTAAGTCCTATAAGGTTTTCCGCATTTACGCTATTACGGACAACTGTTGCCAGGTCATTCAAATGCATATTGCATGGGTTGCCATCCCACCCCATACTAACAATTCCTACCTGAGCTTTATTGAAATCTTCTTCTTTAAAACCGATTGCATACAACATTGCCTGCGCACCAGGTTGTGTTTCGTCCTGCGTCAAAGTTTTGGAATATTTGTTCAGCTCCGCCATTTTTATTTTTTTAAATTTTCTATTTATTATCTTTTAGTATGAATGACTATCCGGTTAACATTAAACCAATTCTATTTTAAATTCTTTCTCAATAACCCGTGCTTTGTAAGCCTCCTGAATTATTTTTCCAAACGATTCGTTCCAGTCCTTTTTAAATTTATGATCATCCAAGCTTTCCCAGCCAATTACTTCTGCTGCAGTGCCGCAGAAGAAGGCAGCATCCGCTTTTTTCAATTCTCCTGTCATAAATAATTTTTCTTGTACCGGAATATCAAGGTCGTGGCATATTTCAATTACTGTTGCCCTGGTAATGCCAGGCAAAATATTTCCTAACGGGGGCGTGAACAGTTTTCCATCTTTCTCGTAAAAAACATTGGCACCGGGAGCTTCTGCCACAAAGCCATTCACGTCATTCAGCAGCGCCTCGTCGTAACCTTTCGTTTTAGCATCCTGGCTTGCCACGATGGAATTGACATAATGCCCTGCTGCTTTTGCTTCCATGTTAAACGCTTTGGGGTTCGGGCGCTCAAAAGAAGATGTCATAACTTTCAATAATTTGTCTCCTAGAAATTTTCCCATTTCCCAAGCCTGAATAGTGATGAAGGATTCGGTGTTTTGCGTGAAGCTCATATTTGCAGGGGTAAAAACCAACGGGCGTATATAAGCATTTTGCAAATTGTTTCGCTTCAACACTTCATAGGTGCCATCAATCAATTCTTTGGTTGAATATGGGTAAACAATATTCAATGCATCTGCTGACTTTTTCAATCTTTCGAAGTGTTCCACTTCTTTAAATATTTTTGTTGTGCCACTAGCGGTCTTGTATGACCGGATTCCTTCAAACACCGCATAGCCGTAATGGAGCGACTGGCTGTACAAATCTATTTTTGCTTCCGATGCCCTGACAAACTCCCCGTTCAGATAGAGAATAGTGTTCTCATTGTAATATGATGCCATAGCTTTTTATTTACGATTTATTTTATTTCACACAACTTGACAACTGATACAAAGAGACACAGGGGTTCGTTTTGCTCATTGTATTCTTTGCATTCTTTGCATTCGTAGCGCGAAATCATATAACACAAAAAGAAACCCGCCTTTTTTGGAGGCGGGTCGTTTGTATTTTGATTTTTGTATTTATACTTTAACAACTCCCTCCATTTGATGCAGCTATAATAATGACCACCACAATAATAATTGCAGATAGAATGCTGATGACATTATTTACTCTACTGTTCAACATGAATAAACCGTTCTAATGCCAATATACGAACCGCCATTTGAATAAACAAAGAACTTTTTCAAGCTATGGGCAAGGATTGTAGCTCAAGGCCCGCCGCATGTAGCTAAATGATCGTTGATTTCCTCAACTCAATATTTTCCTTATTCACGTCCACGGGAATTTTGTTTGAAACAAAATCGCTGATCAGCTCGCCGATGGTCGAAGTGAAATAGAAATTTACCGGGTCAATATCTTTTGTAACAAAACCATTTTCAAGTGTCCAGTTCACTGCCGTTCTTGCCAACTGCGCTTCTTTATGCAATCCAAAATGATCGAGTAGCATAGCGGCTGACAAAATAGAACCCAATGGATTGGCAATATCTTTTCCTGCTGCCTGCGGGTAAGAGCCATGAATGGGCTCGAACAAAGCAGAGCCGCTGCCGATGGAAGCGGAAGGCAGCAAGCCCAATGAGCCGCTGATGACACTTGCTTCATCGCTCAGGATATCGCCAAACATATTTTCTGTCAGGATAACATCAAACTGTTTTGGGTTTAAAATAATCTGCATGGCAGCATTGTCAACAAAAAGAAAATCCAACTCAACATCGCTGTATCGCAGCGCTATTTCTTTAACCACTCTTCTCCACAATCTGGATGTTTCTAAAACATTCGCTTTATCCACAAGCGTGAGTTTTTTTCTTCTTTGTTGTGCTTGTTTGAAAGCGAGATGACTGATGCGCTCAATTTCTTCTCGTGTGTAAGTGCAATCATCGAATGCGCGGGTTCCTTCTGCATCCACTTCTTTTTTGCCGAAATAAATACCGCCCGTCAATTCGCGGAAGATGATGAAATCAACGTCTTCAATATTCTTTGTTTTCAGCGGAGACAAATGATGAAGGGAAGGGTAGGTACTTATCGGCCGGATATTGGCAAAAAGTTGAAGTGACTTTCTCAGCTTGAGCAAACCCTGTTCCGGCCTAACTTTCGCGGTTGGGTTGTTATCATATTTTGGATGGCCGATTGCCCCGAATAAAATGCCATCACAGTTGAGGCAGCTTTCAATGGTTTCATCGGGCAACGGATTTCCGGTCTTATCAATCGCATCGGCGCCCATCAGGCAATAGCGGTAATTGAACTCATGCCCGAATTGATCGGCAATTGCGTTCAATACTTTTACAGACTGCCGTGTAACTTCCGGCCCGATGCCATCTCCTTCGATTATTACAATATTCTTATACATTGAATTTTTCTGAAATAGGGTTAGTTTAAGGTGGTTTCGAATTTTTCTATTTCGGCTTTTATGCTGAGCAGATAGTCAATGTCATCATATCCATTCAGCAAGCAGGTTTTTTTGTAATTGTTGATATCAAAACTTTGCTGCTCACCGGTTGCGATAACCCTGATGAATTGCTCCTGCAAATTCACTTCGATTTCGGATTCGGGTTTTTTTTCTATCGCTGAAAATATCTTTTGTAAAAAATCGTCGCTCACCGTGACGGGCAACAAAAAATTATTGAGTGCATTATTCTTAAAGATGTCTGCAAAAAAGCTGCTTACAACTACATCGAACCCATAATCCTTGATCGCCCAGGCAGCATGTTCGCGACTGGAGCCGCAGCCAAAATTTTTTGCAGCCACTAAGATTTTGCCATGATAGGTCGGGTTATTCAGGATAAAATCCGATTTCGGTTGTCCATCGCTGGTGTAGCGCCAGTCGCGAAACAGGTTTTCTCCGAAGCCATCCCGGGTAGTGGCTTTCAAAAAGCGAGCAGGAATAATCTGATCAGTGTCTACGTTCTCGGTATTCAGCGGAACTGCGTTGCTTTTTATTATGTTGATGCTTTTGCTCATTATAATGATTATCGTTTATAGTACATTACCAGCGATGCCTTGGCAATGGTGTTTGAAAAAAGATTGAATCCAACAAACGCCGGAGTCGCATTTTTGTCAAGACCGAGTTTATCTGTTTTCAAAGCATAGATGGTAATAAGATATTGATGGAAGCCATGGCCTTGCGGAGGGCATGGACCGCCGTATCCGGGCTGACCGAAATCGGTGTTGCTTTGGATAGCCCCAGCAGGTATCAATCCTTTTGCAATATTGCCTGCGCCAGTTTTCAATTCGAAGATATTAGCAGGAATGTCGAATACAACCCAATGCCAGAAGCCGCTTCCGGTGGGCGCATCCGGGTCGTACATGGTGATGGCAAAACTTTTTGTACCTGCAGGAACATTTTCCCAATATAATTCAGGTGAAAGGTTTTCCCCTGTGCAGCCGAACCCATTATAAACTTGCTTATCCGTTGCCTGACCACCAATGTCTTTACTTCTCAACGTAAAGGTTTGTGCATGCAATACAATTGCAGTTGATAAGAAAACAATAGATAAAATTACCCTTTTCATAAAATCAAAAATTACTGATATTGATTTTCAAATTAGTTCTCTTACATCGCTTACTTCACCTGTGATTGCCGCCGCTGCTGCCGTAAGCGGGCTTGCCAGCATGGTTCGTGCGTTGGGTCCTTGCCTTCCTTCAAAATTTCTGTTGGAAGTAGAAATGCAATATTTTCCTGCCGGGATTTTATCTTCATTCATTCCCAAACATGCGCTGCATCCGGGTTGGCGAAGGTTAAATCCTGCTTCCTCGAAAATCTTATTAATGCCTTCTTCGATAGCTTGCTTCTCCACTTGTTTGCTGCCCGGCACTACCCACACCTGGACGTGATCTGCTTTCTTTTTTCCCTGCACGAAAGAAGCAACCATGCGCAGATCTTCTATACGGCTGTTTGTACAACTGCCGATGAAGACATAATCCACTTTCTTTCCTTTGATATTTGCACCGGCACTAAGACCCATATACTGCAGCGATTTTTCAAAATGATTTTTCTCCTTATCTGCCACTTCATCTAGCGCAGGTATATGCCCCGAAACACCAATGCCCATTCCGGGGTTGGTGCCATAAGTGATCATTGGTTCTATATCTGCCGCGTTGATATTTATCTCCTGATCGAATACAGCATCCTTATCGCTGTATAACGTTGACCAATATGCGATTTTATCATTCCACTCTTTCCCTTTCGGAGCAAATAATCTTCCTTTAATGTATTTGAAAGTTGCTTCGTCCGGAGCAATCATTCCGCAACGTGCGCCCATTTCAATGCTCATGTTGCAAATCGTCATTCGGGCTTCCATTGAGAGTGAGCGGATGGCAGAGCCTGCAAATTCAACTGCGTAGCCGGTTGCGCCGCTTGCGCTAATAAGGGAAATAATATACAGGACAATATCTTTACTTACTACTCCCTTATTCAGTATTCCCTCCACGTTGATGCGCATCAGTTTTGGTTTGCTTTGCAGCAAGCATTGAGTGGCCATTACCATTTCCACCTCGCTGGTGCCGATGCCGAAAGCGATGTTCCCCAAAGCACCGTGAGTAGAGGTGTGGCTGTCACCGCAAACAATCGTCATACCGGGCTGTGTGATGCCCAACTCAGGGCCAATGACGTGCACAATGCCCTGATATGGATGACCAAGCCCGTATAATTCAATACCATGTTCAGCACAATTTTTTATTAGCGCATCTACCTGTAATCGTGATAATTCTTCTTTGATTGGCAAATGCTGGTTGATGGTAGGGACATTATGGTCGGCCGTAGCAACAATTTGCTTTGGTCGAAGCACCTTGATGCCCCTCTTATTCAATCCGGAAAATGCCTGTGGGCTTGTCACTTCGTGAATCAAATGTTTATCAATATACATCACAGAAGGTCCACCATCAATGGTTTTGACGATGTGCCTGTCCCAGATTTTTTCAAATAACGTATTGCTCATTTTTATTTATTTTTTTCCGGCATGAATGCCGGCGCTAACCGAAGCATCCATTAAAAAAACCAAAAGCATGTTATGCGATCGCTTCAACCGGTTTATAATTTTTTGCAAGCTCTTGCAAATCTTCTTCTACTATTTCTTTTTTTGTATCTGCGATTTTCAGAAATCTTTCATACAAAACATCAATATCGTTTCTTGTAAATTGATAACCGATTTTCTGCAAACGAAAAGCCAGTGCGCTTCTGCCGCTTCTTGCCGTGAGAACAATTTTTGATTCGCCAGCACCTACTTCTTCCGGGTTAATGATTTCATAAGTCAGGGAATCTTTCAGGAATCCATCCTGGTGAATGCCAGATGAGTGAGAAAACGCATTTGCCCCGACAATAGCTTTATTAGGTTGCACCGGCATACGCATCGTGTCAGAAACCAGCCTGCTCATCGGGTTGAGCAATTGTGTTTTTATATCTGTATAAAAACCTAAATGTTTGTGTTGCTTAATTACCATCACGCATTCTTCCATTGAAGTGTTGCCTGCCCTTTCGCCCAAGCCATTTATTGTGCATTCGATTTGCCTTGCACCAGCAATCACTCCGGCAATAGAATTGGCTGTAGCCAACCCCAAATCGTTGTGGCAATGGCAGGAAATGACTGCCTTATCAATATTTTTTACATGATTAACCAAATAGGCAATTTTATCACCATATTGATAGGGCAAACAATAGCCCGTTGTGTCCGGAATGTTCACTACTGTTGCGCCTGCGGCGATGACAGATTCTATCACATCAGCGAGATAGTCGTTGTCTGTTCTGCCAGCATCTTCCGCATAAAATTCAACATCATCTACAAAATTCTTTGCCCACTTCACAGCCTGAGTTGCTCTTTTTAAAATTTCTTCGCGTGTAGAGTTGAATTTGCTTTTGATATGATGATCGGATGTGCCAATGCCTGTATGGATACGCGGGCGTTTGGCATGCTTTAATGCGTCTGCTGCAACTTTAATATCTTTCTGCACAGCTCGGGTGAGCCCACATACAGTGGCGTTCTTTACGATCTTCGATATTTCTTCAACTGAATGAAAATCGCCTGGGCTTGAAATGGGGAACCCAGCTTCGATGATATCAACGCCCAACTCTTCCAGTTTTAAAGCAAGCTCAATTTTTTCTTTTGTGTTAAGTTTGCAGCCAGGCACCTGCTCGCCATCGCGGAGCGTGGTGTCGAAAATGAAGATTTTTTTGTCAGGCATAAATTGCATTAATTGAGTTGAAAATCAAACAACCCCGAATTTATCTTTGTTTAGATTGGCGGGGAAATCAAAGTTACAACTGTTTTACATTGCACAATAGGTTAAAAAATTGCCAAAACCTTTGCCAGTAAAGACTTTTAAAGTTTTTTAATTACAATGCCCAACCGTTCGACAGACACATTGTTCCAATTGATCAAGTCGCTCAAAAAATCAGAGAAGCGTAATTTCAAGCTCTATACTAAAAGAAACTCGTCTTCTGAAGATCTGAAAACAACACAGTTATTCGATGCGCTTGATACAATGGATATATACGATGAAGCCCAATTGCTGAAAAAAAATAAGAAAATAGCCAAGCAGCAGTTGTCCAACATCAAGGCCAGTTTGTATCGCCAAATTTTATCAAGCCTGCGCCTGATACGAAACGATGACAATATTGATATGCAGTTGCATGAGCAATTAGATTTTGCCCGCATACTTTACAATAAAGGATTATATCTGCAAAGCCTGAAAACACTGGATAAAATAAAAGAAAACGCCCACGCCAATAACCAATTGACATTTTTATTACAGGTCTTGTTTTTCGAGAAAAAAATTGAGGCATTGCATATTACGCGAAGCATGCAGGACAGAGCAGACAGGCTCGCAAATGAAGTTGAAGAAACCAATAACCGGCTGCGTTTAATAGGCATTTTGTCAAACCTTTCCCTTCAACTGTATAGCTGGTATATAAAGAACGGGCATGCAAGGAACAAGAATGATGAAGACGCTTTGAGGATTTATTTTGAAAAGCATCTGCCTGCTGATTTAGTTGGTTGCAGCGGTTTTTACGAGAAACTCTATTTGTTTCAGAGCTATTGCTGGTATGCTTTCATACGGCAGGATTTCTTATTGTATTACCGTTATGCACAGAGGTGGGTTGATCTTTTTGACAAAGAGAAATTCATGATCGCGATTGAGACCTCTCATTATATCAAAGGGATGCACAATTTGCTGGGGGCTCATTTCGATTTGCAGAACTATAAGAAGTTTATTGAGGCATTAAAGTACTTTGAGCAATTTGCCGAATCTGAAATTGTTCTGCAAAATGACAATAACCTGATCCAGACTTTTATTTACCTGAACATATCCCGAATCAACAAACATTTTATCGAAGGCACATTCACAGAAGGATTAAAATTGGTTCCTGGTATAGTCGAGAAGCTGGATGAATACAGGCTCTACATTGACAGACATCGCGTATTGGTATTTTATTATAAAATTGCATCGCTTTATTTTGGGAGCGGTGATTATGAAGCAACCATTGTTTATCTTAACAAGATCATCAACTGGAAAGTGGACTTGCGAACGGACTTGCAGTGTTACTCCCGATTGCTTCACCTGATAGCGCATTATGAGCTTGGCAATTATCAATTGCTGGAATACCTGATCAAATCCGTTTACCGCTTTATGGCTAAGATGGAAAACCTGGGTTTAGTGGAAGAGGAGGTATTTAATTTTCTCAGGCGATCATTCCGCCTTACGCCCAGACAATTGAAACCAGAGTTTGAAATACTGCTGGAAAAATTAAGGAAATTTGAAAAAGAGCCTTCCGCCACGAGAGCTTTTGCTTATCTTGATATTATCTCCTGGCTGGAAAGCAAAATTCGCAACGTCCCGGTGCAGGATATTATCCACGAAAATTTTCTTAAGAAAAAGTTGTAAGGCACTAGCTCCTGATTGCATTAAAAGACCCTTCAGATGGAAGTTTCTGTGAAAAATCTGTGATAAAAACAATCATTTCCTCCAAAACCTTTTATGGTTATTTACTGTTTAGTAGTTACCTTTGCACTCCTTAATTTAGGCAAGTTGGCAATTTTACCAGGTATTTCAGCGCTAAAGCATTGATGCTCAATAAAGTTAATTCCGTTAAAAATACACTACTCAACGGAGGGTAAATTATTGTTCTGACGCGGATACCGAAAAACATAAAACTACATACAGTAATATGGCTATTAAAAAAGAAAATCGTCCCAGAGCCACTTTCTCGAAAATCACTATCGGATTGGCTTCCCCGGATTCCATCCTAGAAAGGTCTTATGGAGAAGTTTTGAAGCCTGAAACTATCAATTATCGCACTTATAAACCCGAAAGAGATGGTTTGTTTTGCGAGCGCATTTTCGGCCCAGTGAAGGACTATGAATGTGCCTGCGGCAAGTACAAGCGCATTCGCTACAAAGGCATTGTGTGCGACCGTTGCGGTGTCGAAGTTACTGAGAAGAAAGTTCGCCGTGAGCGCATGGGCCACATCAAGCTCGTGGTACCGGTTGTGCATATCTGGTACTTTAAAAGCCTTCCCAATAAAATTGGCTACCTGTTGGGCATGAGCTCCAAAAAACTGGAGACCATTGTTTATTACGAAAGATATGTGGTTATTCAGCCAGGCATCCGTGTTGACAAGGGACAGAATTATGGCGATTTGCTGACAGAAGAAGAATATCTGGAAATACTGGATACCCTTCCTAAGGACAATCAATATCTCCCTGACGAAGATCCAAATAAGTTTATCGCTAAAATGGGCGCAGAAGCTGTTCATGGTCTTTTGGAAAGAATTGACCTTGACCAATTGTCTTTTGACCTTCGAGCTGCTGCAGCTAATGAAACGTCGCAACAGAGAAAAGCCGATGCTTTGAAAAGGCTGAGCGTGGTTGAAAGTTTCCGGGATGCAAATACAAGAATAACCAATCGTCCAGAATGGATGGTAATGCAATATATTCCGGTCATTCCACCAGAACTTAGGCCACTTGTGCCTTTGGATGGTGGACGTTTCGCGTCCTCGGATTTGAATGACTTATATCGTCGTGTGATCATTCGCAATAATCGTCTGAAAAGACTGTTGGAGATCAAAGCTCCTGAAGTCATTCTTCGTAATGAAAAAAGAATGTTGCAGGAAGCGATCGATAGTTTGTTCGATAATTCGCGCAAATCAAATGCCGTTAAAGCAGAAGGTGGCCGTGCATTGAAATCTTTGAGCGATGTGCTCAAGGGCAAGCAAGGACGTTTCCGCCAAAACCTCTTGGGTAAGCGTGTTGACTACTCCGGCCGTTCTGTAATTGTGGTTGGCCCGGAATTGAAAATTCATGAGTGCGGTTTGCCAAAGGATATGGCTGCAGAATTGTTCAAACCGTTTATCATCCGTAAGCTGATTGAACGAGGCATAGTGAAAACAGTCAAGAGTGCAAGAAAATTAGTTGATAAAAAAGAAGCCATTGTTTGGGATATTCTCGAGAATATTTTGAAGGGGCATCCCGTGATGCTGAATCGTGCGCCAACATTGCACAGATTGTCAATTCAGGCATTCCAACCAAAATTGATTGAAGGGAAAGCCATTCAATTACATCCGTTGGTTACCACGGCGTTCAACGCCGATTTCGATGGTGACCAGATGGCTGTGCACGTTCCATTAAGCGCTGCGGCAGTATTGGAAGCACAGTTATTGATGTTGTCTTCTCATAATATCTTGAACCCGCAGAATGGCACGCCTATTACCCTTCCTTCACAGGACATGGTACTTGGTTTGTATTATATAACTAAGGGCAAAAAATCAACGGATAAAGAAAAAGTTCGCGGTGAAGGAAAGGTTTTTTATAGCTCCGAAGAAGTAATCATCGCTTATAACGAAGGACAGGTTGATTTGCACGCTCATGTAAAGGTGAAAGCGAACGTCAGAAAGAACAATGGCGATTTAGAAAGAAAGCTGATCGAAACTACGGTAGGACGTGTGCTTTTCAATCAGCATGTGCCGGCCGAAGTTGGTTTCGTGAATGCATTGCTCACCAAGAAATCGCTTCGCGAAATCATCGGAGATATCATCAAATGGACCAACGTTCCCAAAACCGCCAAGTTCCTGGATGATATCAAACAATTAGGATTCAGGATGGCATTTCGCGGTGGGTTGTCATTTAATATCAACGACCTTATTATACCCGATACAAAGGAAGAATTGCTTGGAAATGCAAAAGGCGAAGTAGATGAAGTATGGGATAATTATAATATGGGTTTGATTACAAATAATGAGCGGTATAATCAGATTGTAGATATATGGTCTCGTGTGGATACGCGCATTACTGAAACATTGATTCGTGAGCTTGCATCGGACAAGCAAGGATTCAACTCAGTTTATATGATGCTTGATTCTGGTGCACGTGGATCTAAACAACAGATCAAACAGTTGGCCGGTATCAGAGGCTTGATGGCTAAGCCAAGGAAATCAGGCTCAACCGGAAGCGAGATAATTGAGAATCCAATTCTTTCCAACTTTAAAGGCGGACTGAACGTATTGGATTATTTCATTTCAACGCATGGTGCGCGTAAAGGTCTTGCAGATACAGCTTTGAAAACGGCTGATGCAGGTTACCTCACCCGTCGTTTGGTTGACGTTGCACAAGACGTTGTAATTACAGAAGAAGACTGCGGCACGTTGAGGGGTATTGCCACTTCAGCATTAAAAGATAATGAAGATATTGTTGAGCCTTTATACGATAGGATTCTGGGCCGTGTATCATTGCATGATGTGTATGATCCTGTCAGTGAAAGACTAATTGTTCTTGCTGGGGAAGAAATCAAAGAAGAAACTGCAAAAAGAATTGAAGAAGCTGGAATTGAAACTGTAGAGATTCGTTCTGTATTGACCTGTGAAAGCAAGCGTGGTGTGTGTGTTAAATGTTATGGAAAAAACCTTGCAACAGGGTACACTACACAAAGAGGCGATGCAGTAGGTATTATTGCAGCCCAGTCAATCGGTGAGCCGGGAACCCAGTTGACACTGCGCACATTCCACGTGGGTGGTGTTGCAGGTTCTGCTTCAGTTGAATCTACGATGCTCGCCAAGTTTGAAGGAACTGTTCAGTTCGATGGTTTGCGGACAGTGGTTATTGAAAATAATGAAGGCAATAAAGTGCAGGTTGTAATTGGCCGTACCGGTGAAGTGCGCATCATGGATGTGAAAAATGACAGGCTTTTGATTACAAATAACGTGCCTTATGGCGCTACTTTGAATGTAAAGGATGGTCAGAAAGTAAATAAAGGCGATGTACTTTGCACCTGGGATCCTTTCAACAATGTTGTGATTTCTGAAATTGCAGGTACTGTTAAGTTTGATAGTGTACTTGAAGGCATCACTTACCGCGATGAAGCTGATGAGCAAACTGGTCACCGTGAGAAAGTGGTTATTGAAACAAAGGATAAGACAAAGATTCCGTCCATCAATATTGAAGGATCGAAAGAAACAAAATCATATAACCTTCCGGTTGGTTCTCACATTGTGATGGAAGAAGGAGATGACGTCAGAGCAGGTCAGGTTATTGTGAAGATACCGCGTGTACTTGGTAAGCTCAGGGATATTACGGGTGGTCTGCCACGTGTAACTGAATTGTTCGAAGCACGTAACCCAGGCAACCCTGCGATTGTTTCTGAAATTGATGGCGTTGTTTCTTTTGGAAATATCAAACGCGGTAACCGTGAGATTGTGATTGAAGCGAAAGATGGCGTAGTGAAAAAATATCTGGTTCCGTTAACCCGCCAGATTCTTGCTCAGGATGGTGACTTTATTAAAGCCGGTGCACAATTGTCAGATGGGCAAACAGCGCCTGCTGATATACTTTCAATCAAAGGGCCGTTTGCTGTGCAGGAATATGTAGTGAATGAGATTCAGGAAGTGTATCGTTTGCAAGGTGTGAAGATCAATGATAAACACATCGAAGTAATCGTTCGCCAGATGATGCGCAAACTGACCATCGTTGATCCCGGCGATACCAGATTTTTGGAAGAAGATACCGTTGATAAATTTGAGTTCCTTGATGAGAATGATTGGATCTTTGACAAAAAAGTGGTTACAGATCCGGGAGATTCGGGCAAGTTGAGAGCAGGGCAGATTGTCAGCCTCCGCGAAGTGAGGGAGGAAAACTCCATCCTCCGCCGCAGTGATAAAAAACTTGCTGAATTCAGAGATGCAAATCCGGCTACATCAGCACCTTTGTTGCTTGGTATAACCAAAGCATCTCTTGGAACACAAAGCTGGATATCTGCCGCTTCATTCCAAGAAACAACCAAAGTGCTTTCGTCAGCGGCTATACAAGGCAAAACGGATGATATGCTCGGCTTGAAGGAGAATGTGATCACGGGGCATCCGATACCTGCAGGCACTGGTTTGCGCGAGTTTGAGAATATGATTGTAGGAAGCAAGGAGGAATATGAATTGCTTCAAACAACTCGCGAAGCAATGCAGTTTGATGAAGATGAATAAGCGTAAATAAGATATATTTAAACCATAAGGCAGGAAGAAATACTTCCTGCTTTTTTGTGGTTGGGATCTTGCTGACGGTCCATAGCTAAAACCTAATACCTTCTTAGGTTTTAACACTTCTGTTTTGGCGAAAGGTTTTATTTTGCAAAAAAATATTGATGAAAAATTTCTCCGCAATACTTAATATAATTTCTCTGGTGCTTATTGGTGTGCTGTTTTATCTGTTCTTCAATCATACAGAACAAATAAAGAAAATATCTGTAGCTACAGAAAGGCAAACAGCATCTACTTTTAGGATTGCTTATTTTGAAATGGATTCTCTGGAAGCCCATTATAATTATTTTAAAGATGCCGAAGGCCAGGCGAAGACAAAGGAAACAGCAATGAATAATGAACTAAGTACTATGGAAAAGGGCTATCAGAAAAAAATTGCTGAATGGCAGCAGAAAGGAGCATCCATGACTCAGGCAGAAAGCCAACAGGCACAACAAGAATATGCTACGATGCAGCAAAATTTCCAATCGCGCAAGCAGTTATTACAGGAAGAACTTGCCAAGCACAATGGTGAGATCATGACAGACATAAAAAAGAGGATTGAGTCTTTTCTGAAAGATTATAATAAGCAAAGAAATTATTCTTTCATTTTTGCTTACGACCCTACCTCAATTATTTACTATAAAGACAGTACCTATAATATCACCAGCGATGTGATTTCTGGCCTGAACGCTGCTTACAAAAAGAAGGACTGATATTTATTAAGAAGACTATTTAATCCGTAAATAAATCCCATTGAGTTTTCTTTACGGTTTTTTATTTTTTCAACTTATCAATTTGCTTTCATTTTCTTATCTTCCGCTCTAAATAATTTTATGGCTGAACCAACTACCGCATTAAAACCTTCGCTTGGATTATTAGATGCTACTATGGTCGTGGCGGGCTCAATGATTGGCTCGGGGATTTTTATTGTGAGCGCTGATATCACCCGTCATGTCGGTAGCGCAGGATGGCTGGTTGCAGTTTGGCTTATTACCGGGTTCATGACCGTGATTGCCGCGGTAAGCTATGGCGAATTAAGCGCCATGTTCCCCAAAGCAGGAGGGCAATATGTTTATTTGAAAGAAGCTTTCAGCCCGCTTACAGGATTTTTATATGGCTGGAGCTTTTTTGCTGTGATACAAACTGCTACCATAGCGGCCGTCGGGGTAGCATTTGCCCGATTTACGGCTTATTTTGTTCCCGCTTTTAGTGAAAAAAACATCCTGATTAATTTGAATCCGGGACTTGATTATAAGATTTCTGCTGCGCAACTCGTCTCAATTGGTGTGGTTGTTTTACTAACGTACATCAATACACGGGGAATCAAAACTGGAAAAACAATCCAGACAATATTTACTTCTACCAAGCTGCTCGCACTGTTTGGTCTCATCATTTTTGGTTTTCTTCTTGTAAAGGAAAGTTTCTGGAGCTCCAACTGGCACAACGCATTTAATGGAATGCAGGATTTGGGAAGTAAAGATGCTACTGGTATTTTGCGCGGTACCGGATGGCAAAGCATCGGAGGCGTAGCTTTATTAGGTGCAGTGGCTGCTGCTATGACTGGTTCTGTGTTCAGTAGTGATGCATGGAATAATGTAACTTTTATTGCAGGTGAAATCAAAAACCCAAAACGCAATGTTGGCCTCAGCTTATTTTTCGGGACATTGCTCGTTTCAGTAATTTATGTCTCGGCAAACCTGATGTACCTGAATGTGTTGCCTATTGATAGGGTCGCCTATCCGCAGGAAGAAAGACTTGCAGTTGCCGCAGCGGATGAAATTTTCGGAAGCGCGGGGCAGTCTATCATTGCGGTGCTCATCATGGTCTCTACTTTTGGCTGCATCAATGGACTGGTTCTTGCCGGCGCAAGGGTTTATTATACCATGGCCCTCGATGGTCTTTTTTTCAAAAAGGCCGGAGGTTTGAATAAGAATGCAGTGCCTCAATGGTCTTTATGGGCACAATGCGTGGTTGCTGGTATATTGTGCTTAAGCGGCAGCTATGGACAATTGCTCGATATGATTTCTTTTGTTGCTGTTGCGTTTTATGTGCTTACGATTGCAGGTATTTTTGTACTTCGCAAAAAGCGTCCAAACGCAGAACGCCCCTACAGAGCTTTTGGTTATCCCATTCTTCCTTTTTTGTACATTCTGATGGGCTCGGCGTTTTGTATCCTGCTTATCATCTACAAACCAAATTACACATGGCCGGGATTGATTATAACTTTGATAGGCATACCAATTTATTATATCGCGGTCTCAAATAAAAACAAAGGTGTGATTGATAATGCCATTCATTAGTATTCTATTTCCCATCGTAAAGACGGTGCTGAAGAACGTATGGTAATCGAGCGGACAAGACTTTCTTTTTTGTTTGCAACTATTTCACCGCTGTTGCAAGAGAACTTCTTGAAACTGAAATTTTCCGGTTCATAAATATATAGCGTATAGTCATCACTGGTAGTCAATATGCTTTCTCCTTCCAGACTATTGTTTTTCCATGAACAGTTTTTTAATTCGAGTGCTCCGCAGCTAATATGGCGATTTGTTGCTAGTAATTGTGGATTGGTCTGTTTTTCACGTATGCAAAAAACCTGACAGTGAAAATTTGTATCAATTTTGCCCGGGTTAAATTGCTGTTGAAATTCACCAGTGAATTTTTTTGACCAGAATTCTAAAACCAGATAATGTTTCTTACTGTCCAATCCCAAATCCTTAAAGGCGATAATCTGGTCGCGTTCATCCAATCTTCCTAATAACATCCAGTTTTCATAACTCTTATTTATTTCTAATAAAAATAATCCAGTGGTAGTAGTGTTTGATGCATCAAACAATCTTGGACCTGATCCGCTCATTTCGACATCTGCCATATCAACATGTGCAGACCTTGATGGGTCTACATCATACACCTGACCTGGCTGAGTATACAGAACAGGAATAGAGCGGCGTGCAGCTTCCGTTAAAGGTGTTTCATATTTTTCAGGTTTATCAGTAAGCATGAAAACTGATCCTGTCAGTGAAGTGGCTGTGCAAGATCTGTAAGCCTCTTTTTCGCTGAGCTCGATGTGATCAGGATCGTTGCGCCAGATAATATTATTGTAAGAGTTAAACTGCGCCAATCCTGCATAGCTGTATCCATCGTTACCAATGCGGCAACCATCTGCAATGCCAACCAATTCCGGCCGGATACCCCAGCATGCAAGCAGGAAATTTTCTCTGCCAATTTCTTTCCTTATGTTCTTTACTATATTCCTGAAAGCTTCATTCCTTTTTAGTTGTTTACCCGAAAAATAATCTGAATAAGAATTATAGCCTTCATATTTTAAATGGCGCAACGCATCTAATTTAAAATATTGCCATCCTTGTTTTTGCAATTTGCTATAGACCGGTGTTATCAGTTTGTCAATTGTCGATTCCTGCGATCCATCCATCACATAGCCAATCCAATTGCCTTTTGCAGGTTGATGATTTGTATTTTGGACAAAGAGATTAGTATTTTGAAAAGCAGTAACTGAATCGGCAAATGAAACGTTTGTCCATAAACCGGGCCTTAGCCCAAGATGCGAGATATACACTGAAAGGTTTTGAAGTCCCGATGGAAATTTTTTGTTCGGATGAAGCCATGTATCAGGTAAGCCAATCGGGTTTTGCTGATAGCCATCATCAATCTGTAAATACTCCAAACCAAAAGGGCTTAACTTTCTTGAAATGACATCTGCCGCATGCTTAATTTTTTCTTCATCAATATTATCGAAATAAGCAAACCATGAACACCATCCAGTTATTGGCTTTTTCCAGACAGAATAGGTTGATGGCTCAAAATATTTAAGCCCCCGGTGGGTTTTATAATACAAAGGTTTAAAGCGGATAATGATTTCTGTTCCGGTTATGGAGAAATCATAACGTATAAGGCTATCTGAGATTGAGAAGGGAGAGATGGATACTTTATTGTAATAATTATCGAAAGAAACCAGCCAGTCATTTTTTCTTTCATACACTGCCTGATTGCGGATATTATGGCTCATGCCCACAACTTGCCTGACATATTTCACCCCATCTTTTGGCTCCGATTCGCAGGCAATGGATTCATTGCCCCCGAATATGTTTCCATTCAATCTAATTTCATTGTTTGAAGATGTGATTACCAAGGTTTGATAAATACAATTGTTAATGATCTCCGTTTTATGATTGATTGAATAGTTTGAAGGATCTGCAGCTATTGTCCCTTCCAATACTCTTTCTTGTTTGTAATAAAACACAAATGAATTTCCCTGGATTTTTATGTTTGCAGTATCTGTATTTTGAGCAAGGAGTTTTATGCAAAAAGAGGTGCAGATAAAAATCAATGCACTGGTAATTCTTTTATTGATCATTTCAATTGGTGATTTCTTTATAAAACTTCCACGAAGTAGTAAAGTCTTTTGTGAGTGGCTGGTTCGTTAATATTGCTCTGATCATTTCAATCGGCATACAATTTAAATGCATGATGGCATCATGATATTGTTTATAAGTCATTTTGCCGCTGTCAACCAGTTCCTTTTTCAATGCATAAAATTGCCTGCCTCCTGTTAAATAAGCAAGCTGATACAAAGGTGGATAGCGGCCTTCAAACGAGCGGCGCACTTCGCCTTCTGCATTAGCTCTTTCATGATTCACGCGTTCAACCAAAAAATCTATGCATTGTTGCGGAGTCCATTTGCCGGTGTGATAATTCAATGAAAAAATAATCCTTGCGCACCGATGCATATGCCAGAACAGCATGCCTATACGATCTTCCGGGCTTTGCGGGAATTTTAGATCCCACAATAATAATTCCCAGTAAAGTGACCAGCCCTCAATCCAGAACGGCGTATCGAAATTCCTGTATGTGCGATAACGCTGGTTCATAAAAAACTCCAGATTGTGTCCGGCAATCAATTCATGATGCACAGTGGCTCTTGAAAAATGCGGATTGTTGCCCCGCATGCTCATCAGCCTGGCATCTTCATCCATTGAGTTGGTCGGGTAGGATATGATGATGCTTTCTCCACCCAAAAAAAACGGATTCACCAATTGTCTTTCAGGCGACATCATATACATGCCCCACGTTTCTTCTGCCAGTGGCGGGATCGTTATCAGGTCATTCTTTTTTAGAAAATCAACTGACTCATTATATAATCCCAAAATCATTTCGGGTTGTTTGCCAGCCGGTACAAAACTGTTCTTCACTTTTTCTTCTGCTGCTTTCCAGTTGTCGCCAAATCCCATTTCCCGTGAGGCTTTCAGCATTTCCGCATCGCACCACGCAAATTCCTTATTTGCGATGTCAGTCAATTCTTCGGGCGTGTATGGGATCATTTCATATTGCAACTGCCGGACAATTTCATCTCGCCCGACAGGCTGGCCAACAATTCCGCTTTTGTCCGGCATTGCTATACTCTCTCTTTTCTTTTTGAATGACTGGCCATAATCCTCAAGCAGGCTATCCAATGGCTTATAAGATTTCGGGACCCACCAGGTGAACATCGGATCATAGCCATTATAAAATTGATAAACACTTTGCAACGCGGCTTTCAAATTATTGATGTTGTCAGCAGCATCGTAAGTGGATTGAAAAGAAATGGTCTTGTCATCTTTTAATTTTACCTGCAATAATTTTATTTCGTTGCTGATATCAAACCACTCCTTCGCAATTTTTTCTCCGTCTAATTGTGTGCCGCGCCTGCGCAGTTTTTCCAACGCATACACTTTATCAGCAAAGGGTATCCATTGCTTTATCTTTTCATAAGCTGCAGCTTTCGTTACTGAAATTTTTAATTGGTCATTCAGGTTTCTTTTGAAAAGAATATAATCTGCTTTGCATTCTTGTGGAAGCTTGTCAAAATCCAGTTGCGAAAGCTTTTGCAAATACTCTTTGTACAATTTTTCCATCCGCTCTCTTTTTTCGGGAGATCCAGCGCCATTGTCATCGCTGCCGTTAGGGCCAAAAGGAGAGTTGTTGCCTGAAGGAGTATAAAATCTCTGCAACGCACTATAATCTGCATTGAAATTTTGAATCAGGTTTGGCATCTCGCTGCATGGAGCGTATTCGTCATTTGACTGCGCCAGACAAACTGAAGCAGATAGAAATAAAGCGAAGACCCAAAGTAACTGGCTGAGATAAAATTTTTTCTTCATTGCACTTGTTGTTGGTGAAATTTATAGAAAGAGAATATGTTATCGTACTAGCAGTTTTTCAGCTACGAGCAAGGCTTATAGCTCATGGTACATTGCCCGCAGCTTTTCTCACAATACCTGAAAACCATGGGCATACGGATCATCATCGTCAATGATAATATTGTTATAACCCGTCACCATCGCCCATCCTTCAATGCTTGGATAAATAGCGGGCTTTCCTTCGATTGTCGTTTCTTCTTCAATCCTCCCGGTAAATTCAGACCCGATAATACTTTCGTGAATAAATGCATCCCCTTTTTTAAATTTGCCTTTTGCATACCACTGTGCCATCCGCGCCGAAGTGCCTGTGCCACAGGGCGAGCGGTCAATTGCTTTGTCACCATAAAACACTGCATTACGCGCAGTCGCATTTGGTGAAATCGTTGCGCCGGTCCATAGTATATGGCTCAATCCTTTTATATGCTCGTTCTCCGGATGGATGAATTGATATTTTTCATTTAGTCTTTCTCTGCAAACCCTGCTCCATGAAATTAATTGATCTGCTTTAAAATGTTCAAGCCCAGGGAAATTTTTTTGTGGGTCAACGATTGCATAAAAATTCCCTCCATACGCCACATCAACACTTAATATCCCTAAATCAGGGCAATCCACTTCCAAATTTTCGGAGTACAAAAATGATTTCACATTCGTGAGCTTAACTGATTTCACTTTCTTTCCTTCCTGCTTGTATTCCACCAAAACCAATCCGGCCGGAGTTTCCAGTCTGAGCTGACCTGGCGTTTTGGGAATTATCAATCCCTGTTCAATTGCAATGGTAACAGTTCCTATTGTTCCATGACCGCACATCGGAAGGCAGCCGCTTGTCTCAATAAATAATACAGCTATATCGTTATCCGCATCATGAGGCGGATATAAAATACTTCCGCTCATCATATCATGACCACGGGGCTCAAACATCAACCCTTTTCTTATCCAGTCATATTCGCGCAAAAAATGCAGCCGTTTCTCCATGATACTATTGCCATTCAGCACAGGCCCTCCCCCGGCCACAAGCCGAACCGGGTTTCCGCAAGTGTGCGCATCGACACAAAAAAAAGTTTTTGAAGCCATTCCTTATTCGAAAATTGATTAGTAAATGTTCATCTTTCATCATACTGTTTTAACAGCATCTTCGAATACTGTATTTTTCAAATGCAGGTAATCAGGCAAATCAGGTCTTTTCAACAATGCTGTGTCAATGATTTGCTGTACTTGTTTTTTTTCTTCCCCTTCTAATAATAACCTTGGTGCTCTCACATATTCTGAACCAATGCCCGTTACCTTTGCTGCAAGCTTAATATATTGCACGAGTTTCGGATGAATATCTAATTCAAGCAATGGCAGGAACCAGCGGTATATTTCAAGTGCTTCTTTATAATATCCAGCTTTCACCAATCTGAAGATCGCAACTGTTTCTCTTGGGAAAGCATCAACTAAACCAGCTACCCAACCATGCGCACCGACAGTAAGGCTTTCATAAGCAAGCGGGTCAACGCCAGTCAACACTTTGAACCTGTCGCCAAATCGGTTGATCATGCGCGTTATATTTGAAATATCCCTGGTCGACTCTTTTACTGCCTGCACAGTCGGCAACTTAGCCAATTCTTCAAACATGTCCAGCGTAACCAAAATCTTATAATCAACCGGATTATTGTAAATCATGATCGGCAATGGAGTGCTTGCAGCTACTGCTCTAAAAAATGCAAGCGTCTCTCGGGCATCTGCATTATAGCGCATGGGTGGCAAAAGCATGAGGCCATCTGCATTGTTTTTTTCCGCTTCGTGTGCAGCCTGTACAGCAGCCTTGGTGCTTTGCTCGGCAATATTCACGATAACGGGTAGCTGGTCTCCGAGCAACTCTTTGCTGTAAACTACCAACTCATTCTTTTCACTGTTAAGCAAAGTGCTTGTTTCGCCAAGCGATCCTCCGAGCACGATACCATCAACGCCCGCCTCTGCCTGGACTTTGAGATTTTTAGCAAACAGATCAAAATCAATTTCCTCATTTTTATTGAACGGAGTCAGGAGGGCAGGATAGACTCCGACCCAGTTTGGGTTTGCCATAATGTGTTGTAAGTTTGTTTATAAATTAATCTGGCAAATTTAATGTTCTTACATTTTGTCAACAATCTTTAATTAATGTATTTCTTACAATTTATTTTAAATTGCTTTCGATTAGCTTATAGACGTGTTTATAAAAAGGATATGAAACAGTATAACAAAAATCTCGCGTCATTTTCTTTTGCTTTTCTATTTTCGGTTTGCATTCATGCACAAAGTGAATTGCAGGTGTATCAGCCGGTTAAATTTTCCCATGTGCAGATCAATGATGAGTTCTGGAAACCAAAAATTGATAAGGTTGCGACGGTTACCATCCCTGTTTGCATTGACCAGACAGAAATCAAAACTCCGCGTATTCGGAATTTTGAGATTGCTGCGCATTTAAGAAAAGGAAAATTTATTGGTATTTTTTATGATGACTCAGATGTGTACAAGGCATTAGAGGCAATCAGTTATTCATTGAGCCACAATCCAGACAGTGCGCTTGCGAAAAAAGCAGATGAATGGATTGATATCATTTCAAAAGCGCAACTACCCGATGGATATCTGAATACCTATTTTACTTTGAACGGATTGGATAAGCGGTGGACCGATATGAGCATGCATGAAGATTACAATGGAGGCCATCTGATCGAGGCTGCGGTTGCTTATTATGATGCAACTGGCGAAAGAAAATTACTGGATGTTGCTATAAAGTTCGCCAATCATTTCGATTCGCTTTTTGGGCCAAACAAAAGACATTGGGTCACTGGTCATCAGGAATTGGAACTGGCACTTGTAAAACTATACAAAGTTACGAATGATAAAAAATACCTGAATCTCGCGGACTGGTTGCTGAGTGAAAGAGGCCATGGTAATGCTTATGGTTATACCTGGACTGACTGGAAGGATACGGCTTATGCACAAGATGTAGTGCCTGTGAAGAAGCAACAAAAAATCACCGGACATGCAGTGCGTGCAATGTACATGTACACCGGAGCGGCAGATGTGGCGGCACTCACAGGCGACACAGGTTATATGCATGCGATGAAAACAGTTTGGCAGGATGTTGTTTACCGGAATATGTATATAACAGGCGGCATCGGCTCTTCAGGTAACAATGAAGGTTTTTCCAATGATTATGATTTGCCGAATGATCAGGCATATTGTGAAACTTGCGCCTCTGTTGGCATGGTATTCTGGAATCAGCGCATGGGATTATTGACGGGCGAAAGCAAGTATATTGATGTGCTTGAAAGAACATTATATAATGGAGCCCTTGATGGTATTTCATTGGAAGGCAGTCATTTTTTTTATGGCAACACGCTGGCATCTGTCGGCAGGAATTTTCGCAGGGAATGGTTTGGCACAGCTTGCTGCCCGGCTAATATTGCTCGTTTGATCGCATCGCTTGGTAATTATGTTTACGGTTATAATGATGATGGGGTTTGGGTAAACTTGTTTATTGGCAGCGGCACAACCATTCAATTGGCAAAACAACAAGTGCCTTTGAAGATAGAAACAAATTATCCGTGGGAAGGCAATGTGAAGCTTACGCTCACGCCTGAAAAGAAAACAAAGTTCAGTCTGCATTTGCGCATTCCGGGCTGGGTAAGAGGTGAAGCAGTACCAGGTGGATTGTATAATTTTCAGGACACGTCTGGGGCAGATTTTTCAATTAAAGTGAATGGTAAAGCTGTTATCTATCAGGTGGAAAGAGGTTATGCAATCATTAACCGCGAATGGAAAATGAATGATGTAGTTGAATTGTCATTCCCTATGAGTATAAAAAGAATTGTCAGCAAGCCCGAACTGAAAGCAGACGAAAACAGAGTTGCCTTGCAGCGTGGGCCGCTTGTGTACTGTGTGGAAGGTGCTGATAATGATGGCCAAGCATGGAACATTATTCTGCCTCAAAACGCTGCATTGTCAACTTCAAAGGAAACTGTCGGCCGCGAATCTATCGTAACAATTGAGGGTGTTGTGCCTTCTTTGTCAGTGAGTGCAGATGGCACATCTGTGCAAACAGAAAAAAAGAAACTCATTGCCATCCCTTATTATGTGTGGTGCAACCGCGGGCAAAACCAGATGCAGGTATGGCTACCCGTTAGTATTAAGGATGTTAAGGTGAATAACTGATACCTTACTCTTGAACCACGAAGTCAGAGAGAGACGAAGCTGCACAAAGATTGACTCGTGTTCCTTTCTGCCTTCGTGGCAAAAAAATAAAACATCATGCAGAAAATAAACTTGCTTTCATTGTCATTCTTGCTCATAGGTCTGTATTCTTTTCCTCAATCATATGTTCCTGAAAAAAACAATGCGAATGTGAAAATGCAGCCAATTGCTGCTTTGCAGGCTTATGCATTCAACCTGAAAGATGTTCGCCTATTGAACAGCCCCTTTAAAAATGCAATGGAGAAAGATGCAGGTTTTTTATTGTCCATTGAAGTAAACCGATTGCTTCATAGGTTTTACGAAAATGCGGGCTTGCCAACCAAGGGTGATGTATACGGTGGATGGGAAAGCGAAGGATTATCCGGTCATACAATGGGTCACTATCTTTCTGCCTGCGCAATGATGTATGCTTCAGCAGATGACAAAAGCTTTTTAGACCGTGTTAATTATCTCGTTGATGAGTTGGGAAAATGCCAGGATGCCAGAAAGACGGGTTATGTAGGTGCCATCCCAAAAGAAGATTCCATATTTGGAAAAGTGGCAAGAGGCGAAATAAGAACAACCGGCTTTGATCTGAATGGCGGCTGGTCGCCCTGGTACACGGTGCATAAACTGATGGCAGGTTTGGTTGACGCTTATTTGTATTGCGATAATAAAAAAGCATTAGTCATTGCGGTTAATATGGCTGACTGGACTGCAAATACTTTGCAAAATTTGAATGATGATCAGTTGCAAAAAATGCTGGCCTGCGAGTTTGGCGGCATGAATGAAGTACTCGTAAACATTTATTCCATCACGGGAAATAAGAAATATCTTGAACTGTCGTATAAATTTCAACACAAAGCCATCTTAGATCCCCTTGCTGCTGGTAATGACCCATTGTCTGGCAAGCATTCCAACACACAGATACCGAAAATAATTGGTTGTGCAAGGCGTTACGAATTGCAGGGCGATGATTATGATAAAAAAATTGCCGAAAATTTTTGGAACATTGTAGTGAAGCATCATTCGTATGTGATCGGTGGCAACAGTGATCACGAATATCTCGCCGAGCCCGATAGGCTCAGCGATTTTTTAAGTGAAAGTACTTGCGAAAGCTGTAATACATACAATATGCTGAAGCTTACCAGGCATTTATTTTGTTGGCATCCAAACAGTGAATTGGCTGATTATTATGAGCGGGCTTTGTATAATCATATTTTATCTTCACAAAATCCTGAAAATGGTATGATGTGCTATTTCGTGCCATTGCGCATGGGAACAAAAAAGCAGTTCAGTGATTCTTTCAACACATTCACTTGCTGTGTGGGCAGCGGTATGGAGAATCATTCGAAATACGCAGAAAGTATTTATTATGAAGGCAGCGATGGAAGTTTGTTTGTGAATCTATTCATTCCTTCCGTTCTGAAATGGAAAGAGAAAAACATTACCATTCAGCAGCAGTCTGATTTTCCAAATTCGGATACCATTCACTTTTCCATTAGTACTGAAACGCGATCCCCATTTGCCCTCCGCATCAGAAAGCCATGGTGGGCGAAAGATGGGATAGACATTACTGTGAACGGCAAGCCTGTTGCAATAGCTAAAGAAGAAAACGGGTATATCCTCATCAACAGAAAATGGGGCAATAATGATAAGCTACAGATTATTATTCCAATGAGCTTATACACGGAAGTAATGCCGGATAATCCGAATCGTATTGCTTTTCTATACGGTCCTTTGGTGCTTGCCGGAGATTTGGGCAAAAAGGAATTGACCGATTATCACGATGTGCCTGTGCTCCTCACCAGTGATCACAATATCAGTGATTGGGTAAAGCCAGTCAGCAATCAGCCTTTGACATTCAAAACTATAAATACAGCAAAACCTTTTGACATAACGCTTACTCCTTTCTATAAAAATTATAATAATTACTACAGTGTCTATTGGGATTATTTTACCAATGAAGATTGGGCAAAACGTGAGGGAGATTATGAAGCAGAAAAGAAAAGACAGCAAGATATTGAAGACCGAACGGTTGATATTTTGCGTATTGGCGAAATGCAGCCCGAGCGGGATCATAAATTAAAGGGTGAGAACACTTTTATCGGCGAAGAGCAAAATCGAAAATCGCGCAATGCCCATACGCTGGGCTATTTTTCTTTTGTCATGAAAGTAGATTCGGCCAAAGAAAATATTTTGCTCGTAACTTATTGGGGCGGTGATAATAATCGCATTCATGATATTTTGGTCAATGGAATATTGATTGCGACGCAGGAATTAAGACATGATCACCCGAATAGATTTTTTGACGTTGAATATTTGATCCCTTCTTCACTGATAAAAAGCAATTCTTCAGCTACAATAAAATTTCAGGCTCACGAAGGTAAAACGAGCGGAGATGTATATGCCTGCAGGATAGTCAGAAAATAAATGAGAGAATACTAATACAGATTCACAGATTGTTTTCCTAATTATTAGTGTGCGCCTTTGGCGGCAACTCGGCTCAATTCGTGTAAACAGTGTTTATTATATTGCACTCTGAAAACCACAGTAATGGATTTTGAAAAATTATTCCAGCAGTTTAAAAAAATAAGGATAGCAGTCATTGGCGATGTGATGCTCGACACTTACTGGTGGGGACATGTTGACCGTATTTCGCCGGAAGCGCCTGTGCCTGTCGTGAGTTTTGATAAGCGCGAACATCGCATAGGAGGAGCTGCCAATGTTGCTTTGAACGCCGCGTCTCTCGGTGCTGAAGTAACCATATTTTCAGTGATTGGGGATGATGATGACGCTGTGATTCTGCAGGCACTTCTTTCAAAACATCATATTGATGGAGCTCATTTATTGAAAAGCGAAGTGCGCATCACCACAAATAAAATGCGCATCATCAGCCGTAATCAGCAAATGATGCGGCTCGATGCAGAGACCACAAAAGATCTTTCAGCAGATGACGAGAATAGAATTATCAAAACGGTAAAAAAATATATTGAAGATCAGAAACCCCAGGTTATCATTTTTGAAGATTATAATAAGGGCGTACTCACTGCAAAGGTTATTGAAAAAATAACCGCTCTATCCAAAAAGAATAACTTGATTGTGGCTGTTGATCCAAAACGAAAAAATTTCTTTGCTTACAAAAACGCCGATATTTTTAAACCCAATCTCAAAGAAGTGAAAGAAGGATTGAACCTGCTGGTTGATGAAATTCATTTGCCCGTACTGAAAAATATCCATGAAGAATTATCTAAAAAATTGCATCATCAGATTTCATTTATCACTCTTTCAGAAAAAGGCGTTTTCTATCAGGATGAAAAAAAAGCTACAATTGTTCCTTCGCATATTCGCAATATTGCAGATGTGTCGGGCGCGGGAGATACGGTAATAGCGGTAGCTTCGCTGGTGTATGCTGCAACCAAAGATGTGCATTTGATGGCTGAAGTGGCAAATATAGCAGGCGGGTTGGTTTGCGAAGAAGTGGGTACGGTTGCCATCAATAAAGAAAAACTGATCAGCGAGTGCAACATTTTGCTTAATGACAGGTAAACCGGAAAGTGCGAAAGTCATTAAAGCTCAATAAGAACTGTTTTCGGTTTTATTGTTTGTATTCTTCTATTTTATACAGTTTATATCTTTTATGCTGATATCAATGCATTTTTTAAACGCGTATCGGTTTTCAGAGTTTTCCTGTCTGTCGCTGTTTGCCTACTTATCTTTATTTTCGTGCCTATGATAGCTTTTCTTCGTGGCAATTTTGTGCACAAAACCCCAACAGTGGTTTATGTTGATGTGAATGGCGTTGGCTATGAGGTGCTCGTTAGCCTTAACACTTATTCAAAAATACAGGGGCTTGAGAAAGGCATCTTGCAGACGTTTATGCATATACGTGAAGATGGGCAGACTTTGTATGGTTTTTTTGATGTGGCGGAAAAAGAGATGTTCATCCTGCTGATCAGCATTTCAGGTGTTGGCGCTGCCACAGCGCGTATGATGCTCTCATCCATGAAACCGGAAGAGATTGCGCGGGCTATTTTACAGGGCAATGCAAAGCAACTGGAAAGCATCAAAGGAATCGGAAAAAAATCTGCGGAGCGCATCATTCTGGAACTTCGGGATAAGGTTGGCAAAACGATGACTGAAACAAATATTTCCCCATTGATAAACAATACATTGGAGACCGATGCGTTAAATGCGCTGATAGCCCTCGGCATCGCCAGGCCCGCAGCAGAACAGGCAGTTAGAAAAGTGCTTATCCACACTCCGGATCCGGGCAAAGTTGAGGATATCATTAAGCAAGCATTAAAAACTTTGTAGCCTATCGGAACCAGATCTCTACCTAACTAATTCTTGAGGAAAAGTTTGACGCGCCCTGAATTCAAATTGGTTTTTGCAACGGCTATGCTTATTGCTGTTTCAGTTGTGTTTTGCGCAACTGCATCGGCGCATTTTCATTATAATACCGATACGGTTCCCAATAAGACGGATACTCTAACCCCCAAAAAGAATGACTCTTTAAGATTTCCACTACTGGACAGGCGAGGCGATTTTCTGACCCAGTTTGACAAAAACCCATTTAATCTTAAAGACCCGAAAAATTTAAGGGATTCGATTGAGTATGATCCTAAAACCCAACAGTACTATATCATTGAAAAAGTAGGCAACCAGTATTTTCGCAAACCAACATACCTCACTTTTGACGAACTGATGCGTATCGAAGCGCAGCGTGATGAGGATGATTATTTCCGTAAGCGTGCTGATATTCTGGACGCGTTGAACAGGAAAAAGCTGCAGCCAAAATATTCTCTAACTGACAATCTTTTCAACCGCCTTTTTGGGAATGGCAAAGTGGATATCAAGCCACAGGGCAATGTGGATATCACAGCAGGGTATCAAGGGCAGAATGTAGCCAACCCGACACTTCCGGAAATTGCGCGAAAAACGGGCGGTTTTGATTTTAACATGGATGCGAACCTTAATGTGGTGGGTAATATCGGCAGCAAACTAAAATTGCCAATCAGTTACAACACACAGGCCAATTTCAATTTCATGAACCAGTTAAAACTGGACTATACCGGAGGCCCTGACGATATCATTAAAAAAATTGAAGCGGGGAACACCAACTTCACGACAAAAAGTACGTTGATTGCCAGTTCGCAATCTTTATTCGGTGTAAAGATGCAATTGCAATTTGGCAAGCTGACGATTACCAGTGTGCTTGCCAATCAGACCTCCCAACCTCAATCTTTGGGATTGCAGGGCGGTGCAGCAACAACCAATTATCAATTCAAGGCCGATGATTATGATGAGAACCGAAATTTTTTGCTTGCTCAGTATTTCAGGAATAATTTTAAAAAGGCAATGTCCAATCTTCCGATTGTGAACTCTCAGGTTCAAATCCTGAGAATGGAAGTTTGGGTTACCAATAGAAACGGTTCCACAACACAGGCAAGACAAGTTGTCGGTTTGATGGATCTCGGAGAAAATGCACCTTTTAACAACAATGTGCATGCGCAAACTTTGTCCCCACTTCCATTTAATGATGCCAACGATGAATACAAGAGGATTGTCAATAATCCCAATGGCCGCGATCCATCTACTGCAACCAACGTATTAAACTCCCTTGGCCTTGCGCAGGTGCAGGATTTTGAAATCGTTTATGCAAAGAAGTTGGATTCAACAGCTTATCAATTCAACCCGCAAATAGGTTTTATCACATTGACACAAACCCTGCAGCCAGATGATGTCCTTGGCGTAGCTTATCAGTATAGTTATAACGGCCAGATTTATCAGGTGGGAGAATTCTCGCAAGATGTCCCTCCGGATACTTCTGCAGGCAATTATGCAGGGACGTCAAAAGTGATCTACTTGAAATTATTAAAAGCAACTGCACAGCGTACCAATCTGCCAATATGGAATCTGATGATGAAAAATGTGTACACGCTGAAAACGGCATCTGGCAGCCCTTTGTACAATATTCAATCCACCGGCTTTCAGTTAAATATATTGTACGATCAGCCAAGCCTGGGCGATAAAAGATATTTGCCCGAGGGCGATAAGCAAGGGGTGCCTTTGCTTAGCGTGCTGAACCTTGACCGGTTGAATTCGCACAATGACCCCCAGCCTGATGGGATATTTGATTATATCGAAGGATTTACCATTGTTTCGCAGCAGGCTCGCGTTATTTTTCCTGTGCTTGAACCATTTGGTAAAGACCTGGATTCACTCGCATTTAAAAATTCTCAATCGCTTGCGCCAAAATATATTTTCGAGCAATTGTACGATACCATCAAGGCCGTGGCCAGCACTTTTGCGAATGTTGACAGATATTATCTAAGCGGAACAGCCAAAGGACAGGCAAGTTCAGATATTTCACTGGGCGCTTTGAATGTTCCGCAAGGCTCGGTCATTGTTACTGCAGGCGGACAGACACTGAAAGAGAATGTTGATTACACAGTTGACTACAATCTCGGCACTGTCAAGGTGATTAATCCGGCAATTATCAATTCAGGTGTGCCTGTGAGCGTGAAGTTTGAGAACAACGCCAGTTTTGGTACACAACAGAGAAGCTTGATGGGTATGCGGTTTGACTATCTTGCAAAAAATACTTTAACAGAATCCCTTTCGATCGGAGGAACAATTGAACGTTTGAGCGAACGGCCTTATTTCACCAAAACAAATTACGGCGAAGACCCCATCCGGAATACCATGTATGGATTGGATTTTAATTATCGCAAACAATTGCCGGTACTCACAAGGCTATTAAACAGGTTGCCATTTTATTCAACCAAAGAGATGAGTAGTATTACTGCTTATGGTGAGTCTGCATTTTTAAAACCGGGTCATGCACCGCAAATAGGCAAGGGCACAAGCGGCACTATTTATATTGATGACTTCGAAGGCTCCACAAGTTCCATAGATCTTCGTTTTCCATTGACCAGTTGGGCATTGGCATCAGTGCCTCAGGGTAACGGTCTGTTTCAGGAATCGGCTTTGAACGATGTATTGACAACCGGAGTGAACCGCGCAAAAATAGCGTGGTACAATATTGACCCCACTCTGCAGGACAACAGCAATTCCGGTAACCCTGTGACAGGCTATCAAAATTTTAATGACCCGCGCATTACTGCAATTTACTCAAATCAATTGTTCCCTAATATCACTACTCAAATTGGCCTGGCACAATTGGTGACATTTGACGTGGCTTATTACCCTACTGATAAAGGGCCTTATAATTTCGATGCGTCGCCAATTCCCGGTATTTCTGCCGGTGTTGCCAATACCGGAAAGTTGAACAACCCCAAAACGCGCTGGGGCGGCATCATGCGGTCTATCGACCAGACGGATTTTGAGTCTAACAATATTCAGTACATAGAGTTCTGGATGCAAAGCCCGTTTATCCTCAATCCCAGCAGCACGGGTGGCCAACTGTACATAGACATTGGAAGCATCTCAGAAGACATTTTGAAAGATGGGAAGCGCCAGTATGAAAATGGGCTGCCTACGCCAAATATTGCAGCAGCAACAGATACATCGGTTTGGGGAAAAGTGCCTTTGAATTCTACCCAGGTAACGAATGCATTCAGCAACAATCCTGCTGACAGGCCTTATCAGGATGTTGGCTTCGATGGGTTGAATGATGACAGCGAAAGAGTGCAATTTAGCAAATACCTTAGTCAGCTTTCTGCAATCACGAGCCCGCAATACTATCAAACAGCCTCTGCAGATCCATCTGGCGATAATTTTTTAAACTACCGCGATGCCAGCTATGATGCTTCGCAAACAGGTATCCTTGGACGTTATAAAAACATCAACAGTCCGCAGGGCAATTCACCCATTGCAACAACCGGTCAGCAATATGTTTCGGCTTTTACTCAATATCCTGATGAAGAAGACCTTGACCATGACAACACATTAAACACGCTGGAACAGTATTTTGAATATCAAATCAATTTGACTCCCACAAGTTTTGGAGTTGGTCAAAATTATGTTACAGACAGTGTGTCTTTTAAATCCACTGGCAGTACGATACAACAAAATTGGTATCAATTCAGGGTGCCTATTAACTCATATACTAAAAATGTGGGTAATATCCCTGATTTTAAATCCATCCGTTTCATCAGAATGTATTTTAACGGATTTTCTGATTCTATAGTTTGCCGCTTTGCCGAACTTCAATTGATAAGAGATTCTTGGAGAAGTTTTAGTTATGTGCTTGATACTACCGGCACATATACTGTGTTGCCAACAAACACAGCAACCTCATTCAATGTAACTGCTGTTAACATAGAGCAGAACAGCTCCCGCTCGCCGATAAACTATGTGATTCCCCCTGGTATTCAAAGACAGCAGCAGCTTAGCACCAACAATGTGAACCTCTTGCTTAATGAACAATCATTGAGCATCCAGGTTTGTCATCTGGCACCAGGCGATGCAAGGGGCGTTTATAAGACAGTTAATCTGGATCTTCGCCGCTATGGCAAAATGGATATGTTCATTCATGCCGAAGGCGCCGGCGCCACAGATCAACTGAATAATAATGATTTATATGGTATTGTCCGCATTGGAAGCGACTTCATCAGCAATTTTTATGAGATCAAGATACCTTTGACAAAAACGATCTGGGGCTCAACAGATCCCAATGCTGTTTGGCCTGATTCAAATGACCTGAACCTGACACTTTCACGATTGATCAAATTGAAGGAGGATAGAAATAATGCAGTTCCATCCACTCAATATTATACCGAAACAGATCCCGGAGGCAAGGCATATTCCATAATCGGCAATCCCAATCTTGGGCAAATACAAGCTATCTTTCTGGGTGTCCGGAACGTGAACTCAGTAAATCCGGCGTGTGCCGAGATTTGGTTTGATGAATTGCGTTTGTCCGATATCAATGATCAGGGAGGATGGGCCGCTCTTGGCAGGGTAGACATGAAGCTGGCCGATCTTGGCACGATGTATTTTTCCGGCTCCTATAAATCTGTTGGTTTCGGCAGTATAGACCAGCATATCAATGAAAGATCGCTGGACGATATCCTGCAATTAAATGCCGCGGCAAATATGGAACTGGGCAAACTTCTGCCCAAGAAAGCAAGCCTATCCATACCTACCTATGCAAGCGTTTCTACAACCACGGATATGCCGGAATATGATCCGTTTGACCTGGACATAAAACTGAAAGACAAATTGAAGAATGCACCTGCTCGGCTACGGGACTCAATAAAAAATCAGGCGATAGACGCCACCACGATTACTACGCTGAATTTTACCAATATCCGAATACTGAACACCACTGGAAAAAAACTGAAGCCATGGAGTCTTGAAAATTTTGACTTCAGTTATTCATATACAAACTCTGAACACCATAACCCGCTTGCGGTGGAAGATCAGTTACTGACTTATAAAGGAGGCTTGGGTTATAACTATAGCAGACAGCCCAAACCATGGCAACCGTTCAAGAAACGCATCAAATCCAAGTCCTTGTGGGTTGCGCTGATAAAAGATTTCAACTTTAACCCGTTGCCATCGGTGCTCAGTTTCAGGGAAGATGCTAACAGGCAGTTTGGTGCTTACCGGTCGCGCAATATAGGGTCCGACTATTTGTTGCCGGAAACCTTTAATAAGTTTTTTAATATAAAAAGAACGTATACGCTACGATGGGACCTGACGCGATCTCTCAATATTGATTTTTCCGCACTTAATAATTCTGTGGTTGATGAAGCTGACGGGCGACTGGATAAGACAGGTAAAAGGAGCATGTGGAATAATTTCTGGAAAGGCGGTAGAAATGTTTTCTATCAGCAGACTGCGAATATATCTTACACGCTGCCCACAAATAAATTACCGGCACTTGATTGGACAACAGTGCGTGTTGGCTATGGCGCAACCTATAGCTGGACCGCAGCCTCGCTTCTTGCCGTGACGTTAGGCAATACGTTGCAGAATACACAAACAAAAAATGCCACTGGCGAATTAGATTTTACCAGACTGTATAGTAAATCAAAATGGCTAAGGGCTATTGATATACAACCAAAGGGTAAAGGGCAGAACATGCAAAATAAAAATGCCCCTCTAAACCCAAAAAATAAACAGGATACCGCAAGAAATAAAGGCCAGCAACTTAAAAACCCGAACGAATTGCCTGAAGTAGGAAGCACTTTGAAGTTTTTAGGAAGGATCATCACTTCATTGAAAAGGGTCAACATGAATTATTCAGAAAATTCTGCGTCTGCTATTTACGGTTACATGGATAGCACGCGGGCTCTCGGGCTTGATCTGAAAAATGGTGAGCCCGGATTGGGGTATGTTTTTGGGAAACAGCCGGGTCAAAACTTTGTAGATAATCTGGCCAGTAAGGGTTTGATAACAACAGACTCCACTTTGAATTTTCAGAACCAGCAAAGCTTCAATCAAAAATTTACCCTTACCGCTGTGCTTCAGCCATTCCGGGATTTTAATATTGATGTAAATCTTGATAAATCTTTCGGTAAAACATTCACGGAGTTATTTAAAGACACATCTGGCAATAGCGGCTTTGTTCACCTGAGCCCGTATAATGCGGGTACATTCAGCGTGAGTTTCATTTCGCTTAAGACTTTATTCCAGACAAACAAACCCGATGAACTTTCAGCGGCGTTTGGAAAATTTGAAAACTACCGGACTATACTGTCTGCGAGGTTAGGAAAAATGAATCCTTATTCCGCAACGCAAGCCGCAGATGGCTATTACAAAGGTTATGGCCAATATTCTCAGGATGTGCTTATACCAGCATTCATCGCTGCTTACACAGGAAAGAACCCGAATACTATTTCATTGATAAATGAAAACAGCACCAGCGTCCGCACCAACCCATTTTCAGGCTATCTACCAAAACCTAACTGGCGCATATCATATAACGGATTGGCAAGATTGCCCGGCTTTGATAAGATTTTTACGAGCTTTAATCTTACAAATGCTTACAACAGCACATTAAGCATGGGCAGTTTCAATTCTTCCTTGCTTTATCAGGATCCGCTTGGCATACGCTACCCGGGATTTATTGATACCACATCGGGCAACTTCGTCCCTTATTTCTCTGTGCCAAATATAACCATCACCGAAGCGTTCTCACCATTGCTGAATATTGATATGCAATTTGTAAATAAGCTGCAGGCAAGGGTTGGTTACAGCAAATCGCGCCAACTGAGTTTGAGCCTGATCGATTATCAATTGACAGAAAGCAGGTCAACAGATTTTACTTTTGGTGGCGGATGGAAAAAGAAGGGGCTTCCCATTCCATTCAAAATAAAAATGCCCGGTAAAAATGAGGCCTCAAAAAAATTAGACAACGAAATCAACTTCCGTCTCGACTTCAGCATACGCAACGATATCACTTCGAACAGCCGATTAGATCAGGGCAATGCATTGCCTACCGGTGGTCAGGAGACGATCACGATCTCCCCATCTGTGGATTATGTGATGAGCAACCGCATCAATGTGAAATTATATTTTGACCAGCGCAGAGTGACACCAAAAATTTCGACATCGCCGCCTATCATAACAACAAGGGCTGGTTTGATGATCAGGATTTCGCTGGCACCGTAATGAGTTTCCGGTTTGAAGTTTCCGGTTTTTTGGTTCTGACGATTTGAATTGCTTAACGGTAACCGCCAACTGAAAACTCTTAACTTTGGCATCAAGCATGAACCCTCTTATCAGTATTTGCATACCTGCATATAAAAGAACTGAATTCTTAAAAAGGCTGCTTGACTCTGTTTGCATACAGGACTTCAAAGATTTTGAAGTCATTCTGACCGATGACAGCCCTGGTAATGAAGTACAGGAATTGTGCATTGGTTATCAAAATAAATTCCCACTTTTTTATTTTCGCAATGACCAGCCATCAGGCACGCCCGAAAATTGGAATGAAGCCATACGGAAAGCAAAAGGTCAATGGATAAAGTTGATGCACGATGACGACTGGTTCAACAATGAACATAGCCTGCGGGTTTTTGTAGATGCGACAAAAAATAATGCAGAGGCTTTGTTTGTGTTTTCGGCATACAGGAATATTTATCTGGATGAAGATAAACAGGAAGACGTTTTTGCAAATTCCTTCCGGTATAAGCTATTGAAAAGAAATCCATCCATACTGCTTTCAAAAAATATAATTGGCCCGCCAAGTGTGGTGCTTCACAGAAATGACGGGAAATTTTTTTACGATAAGAAATTAAAATGGCTCGTTGATATTGATTTTTATATCCGGTATCTTCAGTCTGCTAAAGCTGTTTATTTACAAAGGGCGCTTGTTAATGTTGGAATGAGTTCTCTGCAGGTCACTAAAGAAACATTCAGGGTTCGCAAGGTGGAAATTCCTGAAAATTTTTATTTGCTTGATAAAATCGGTTCAACTCAATTGAAAAATATTCTGGTGTACGATGCCTGGTGGCGTTTGATAAGAAACCTGGGCATCAGGAATGAAAAGGACGTTCAAGACGGCGGATACACAGGTGTTTTACCGACAGTTATAAAAGATATGATACATCGGCAAAGCAAAATTTCCTTAAAGATTTTGAAGATTGGTTTTTTCTCTAAAATATATATGTGCCTTTGTTTTATTGTGAGTTTAAGTAAATAGCTTGTTGCAACATTAAATTCGAGCAGATAAATGTAAGCATAAGAAAATGTCAATACCCCACGTCCAAAAACCTTTCTTTTCAGCCTGTATTTTCATTTTTATTTCCATTTCTATCAGGTGCCAGGAATATAATTATGCCCACTATGATGTGAAGGACGGTCTTGCGGGTGCTACGGTATATAGTGAAACACAGGATCATGATGGCTTCATGTGGTTTGGTACAGAAACGGGTCTCAGCAGGTTTGACGGCACCCACTTTAAAAATTTTTATACCAGCGATGGACTGCCGGATAATGAGATCATCAAATTATTTGTTGATTCTAAGAACCGCGTATGGATAATACCTTTTAAAAACTCTATATGCTATTACTGGAAGGGTGAAATCCACAATCAGGAAAATGATTCATTGCTAAAACAACTGAAAATTTCAAATGAATTGGTATCGGTTATTGAAGATAAGCAGGGTAATGTTTTGATAGCTGAACAGCATCGTCTCTATTTGATTTCGCCATCCTGGAAGATAACAGCGATTAATAATTTTAAGGGCTTGCCTTTTTCAGTTATGAAAACGGGTATGGATATATCGGGTAGATTTGAAATAGCTACGACAGTTGTGAATCATGGGTTTTTTCTCGCAACAGTCAATGAGCAAAAATTGGTTTTAAATAGAGATATTACCTCATTCGGGGGGAACAGTTATTCATCCCTTTATCTCAAGCCCGGACTTGAGATCATGCAAAAGAAGAACTGGCTTCATTTCTCTTATGAAGACAGCAGTAATGATTTTAAGTTAGCTCTGCCTGATGGGTTCATCAGTATGTCAGAAATAAATGACACGAGTATTTCTTTTAATACCATACACGGAGCTCTTTTTTTCAATATCAAAAGCAAACAAATTATTGACACATTTTTGACGCATCAAACAATTAATGCGATAACGGAAGATAGTGAAGGAAGTCTTTGGCTCAGTGTGCCAGGCAAGGGGGTTTACCGATTGGCTTCGGGAAGGTTTTTAAATTTCTCAGCTCTGCTGCAAAACAAAACTATATTTTCTATTCAAAAGACAGACTCTATTCTTTACGCGGGCTCTGACAATTTCAATCTATTTCTTCTTGATACAAAAAGTAATACGGTTGTGCTCAGGAAGATAAGCACGGGCATTACCCGTGGCAGGATTATTTCATTAATAGTGCAGAATAAAAATCTCATTGCCGGCACGGATAATGGTTTGTTCCGTTTTGAGAATTTTATAATGAAAGACTCATTAAAAGATTTTGCTGTTAAGTCGGCATTTCTCAACGCAAAAAATAAAGCGATAATTAGTGCCTCACAGGGTGTTTATGATATTTCCTTATTCAATTTTCTGCGGCAAGACACCATTTGGAAAGAACGTTCAACCTGCGCATATAAAAAGGGCGATTTTTTCTATATAGGAACTCTAAACGGGTTATATACAGTTGATAGCGCAAAAAAAATAGCTTATCTGGGAAAGGCATATAAGATATTTCAAAACCGTATTAATGCAATCAGTGAAGCAAAGGATGGGGCATTGCTTGTGGCAACTAATGGAGGTGGCATAGTAATATACAAGGGGAATAAAGTCATTTTCAATATCATGGAAAGAAATGGGCTTACCAGTAATATTTGCCGTAATATTTTTGTCACGCCTGACGGATTATGGGTTGGCACAGATAAAGGGCTCAATAGAATTATATTTTCCGACACAGGTTACCATATCAAAACTTTCACACAGGTTGACGGACTGAGCTCAGACATCATCAATGCAATATATGCAGATGGCAATGCTATCTACGTTGGCACGCCGGAAGGCATCGATTTTTTTGATGAAACCAGGATTTCAAAAAAATCAATTTGCAATTTGCGCATCACTTCAATCATTGCCGCTGGAAACAGTTTTCAGGTAGATACATCGGATTTCACATTACAGCATAGTGATAATAATATTGAAGTCAGCTTTGTTGGAATATCTTACAAATCGGCTGGTAATATTTCTTATCAATATCGTTTGCTTGGCTCAGACACTATCTGGCAAACGACCAGTGAAACATCTTTAAATTATCCATCCTTATCATCAGGGAAATATGAACTGCAATTAAGAGCTGTTAATAAATTCGGTGTACAAAGCAATCTTGTCCGGCTGAAATTTACCATTTCAAAAAAACTACAGGAAAAAACATGGTTCAGGCTGTTGTTTATTGCATCTCTGATAGCCCTTATTTGGTTGCTGATGAGCTACTGGATAAAAATCATAAAAAGACGGGAAAGCGAAAAATCAGAAACGCTCAGAAAGATTTCCGAACTGGAACAAATGGCTTTAAAAAGCCAGATGAATCCTCATTTCATTTTTAACTGTCTCAATTCGATCCAGCATTATGTTATTGACAAAGACATTATCGGAGTAAATGATTTCATTTCTAAATTTTCACGGCTCATCAGGCTTACATTGGACAATTCGTCAAAAACCGATATCAGCCTTGCTGAAGAGACTGATTATATAAAAACTTATCTGGAGCTTGAGCAAAAAAGGTTTGAAGGAAAGTTTAGTTTTGAAATTATTCAGGAAGGCATTAACTACAATGATTATTTCATCCCCCCAATGATCTTGCAGCCATTCGTAGAAAATGCCATAAGACATGGAGTAAGATACCGGGATGATGGGCAGGGAAAGATCATCGTGAAAATAAACAAAGATGTTGAGTACCTTATTTGCAGCATAAAAGATAATGGAATCGGAAGGAAATTGTCCCGGGAATATAAAAGCAAAACCCCGGTCGAGTATCAGTCAAAAGGCATGGAACTTACTTCCAGAAGAATCGCGATGTTCAACATGGCACATGCATCCAAAATCAGTATCAGAATCAATGATCTTGAAGACGAAAATCATGAGCCGCTTGGTACCGAAGTCATTATTTGGTTTCCATTAAATGAAATCCGTAAATTTAAGACTGTGATATGATCAAAAGCATTATCATTGACGATGAGCCTAAGAATATCTACATCCTGAAAAAAATGCTTGCCGAGTTTTGCCCTCATGTGAACGTAGTTGCGGAGGCAAAAGACGGACTACAAGGCATAGAAGTCATTAGGCAGAATGATCCGGCACTTGTTTTTTTGGATACAGAAATGCCCTATGGCAATGCCTTTGATTTACTAGACAAACTGATGCCGGTTAGTTTCGAAATAATTTTTATAACAGCCTTTAATGAATATGCCTTGAAAGCTTTCCGTTACAGTGCTCTGGATTATTTGCTGAAACCGATAAATATTAAAGAGCTTGTATCCGCAGTCAAGAAAGCAACAAACCATATAAATTTAAGCACAACCGACCATCGTATAAAAAATCTTCTTCACAATATTCATAACGAGAAAGAAGCCCTCACAAAAATTGCGCTAAGTTCCAAAGATGAAATAATATTTGTGCCATTAAATGAGATCATACGATGCGAAGCGAGCGGTGTGTACACTTTTTTCTATTTGAAATCGGGCCAAAAATTTATTTCGTCAAAAAATATCGGAGAGTATGAAGATTTATTTTCCAGAAATACATTTTTCAGGGTACATCATTCCCATATTATCAACCTCTCGGAAGTAAAAAAATATCAAAAAGGACGTGGCGGATATGTTGAAATGACTGATGGAACTTTGATTGATGTTGCAGTGAGGCGAAAAGATGAATTCCTTTCGCGCCTTGGACATATACAATGACTTTCAAGAAAACAGCACAGTTATTAATCAAATGGCACAGTTGTTAATCTGGTTTCCTTGTGTAAAAAGCTTTGTTTACTATTGTAATAAATTATTAAATTCCTATATATAATCGTTAGGCCTTTTTTCTAGAAAATGAATCATGTCTCGGACAAAAAAAGGGCTGTACAGAACAGCTCTTTTTTATAATTTTTTTAAAACCATTCGTCAATTCTAAATCCTTCTTTATGAGATTTTTTAAAGTAATATTAGGTTCATTTTTTGCATATTTTATTTTTGCTTTTTTCGGGACTACTTTGACAAGCTGCAAAAAACAAATACTTCATGATACAACTCTTGTAACTATTACGGACACTCTAACAATTAGAGATACTATTACCGTAAAAGATACTGTGACCGTAATTGACACCTTATGCAATCTTTCAGATGGGTTGGTTGCTTATTATAATTTCAACGGTGGAAATCTTAATGATAGCAGCGGTTACAACAATAATATTATTTTTAGTAATGCTACCATGACAACAGATCGACTTGGTAATCCAAATAATGCTTATCTATTTAATGGAGATAGCAGTTACATGCAAGTAAAAAACAGTTCAAGCATTGACCCTAACAATATTACCATATTTGCGATAGTTAAAGTAACGGGGTTTTACAAAGGGTCTTGCTATGGAAACGAGATTTTATGCAAAGGAACTCCAGATGCTATAAATGGCTTATATTTTATGCGTTTTAGTCCAACACCAACAGGAATTAACTGCGACCCTAATAATAATGACACTACAAGAGAATCGTTCTATGCTGCATTCGGAGATAACAACCCACAAGGATCTGCGGCAGGGGCTGGTAATGTAAGTTTATTTATCCAACCCCAGGAATGGTACAGTCTTACCTATACTTATGATGGTGCTGTATCAAATTTTTATATCAACGGAGCTTTGGTTGATTCAGAAACAAAAACAGTTCCTTTCACTCCTAATTCGGACGATCTTTTCATAGGAAAAAATGAAAATACATTATTCCCGTATTATTTTAATGGGGCAATTGATGAAATAAGGATATACAATAAAGCAATTCCTGGTCAAAAAATCGGCTATCTTAATTTTATGAGAAATAAATATCTGAAAGTTGCAAACAAACTAATTTATTAAAGGCAATAGAGCAATAGAATTAAGGAAACATTCCGCCAATTAAAGTCAAAGCCCGCTATTTAGCGGGCTTTGACTTTAATTGAAAAACTTCGAAAATTCCTTGCAGAAAAGTTGCCCGTTAAATTTTTCAATGGCAATTTGCCTGCTTTTTCTCCCTAACTCATTTTTCAACCCCGGGTTTTCGATTAGCATGGAAAGCAAACCTATCCCTTCTTTCACAATGTCATTTTCTTCAATTGAATTGATCAGTAGCCCGTTTTGCATGTGTACTATATAATCAGGTATGGCGTTTACTGCAGTTGACACAACTACTTTCCCATAAGCCATCATTTGCATAACGACAACTGGCAAGCCCTCATAGCTTGAAGTAAGAACCAGCACATCCGCATTTTCATAAATAGAGTTCAGCAATTCCTCGTCTCTCACATTACCATAAAACCTGCAATATTGAAATTCATCAATGGCAATTTCATTGCTCACATCTCCGACAAAAGAAAAATGTGCCGGATAGTTTTTTTCATGCATCTCTTTTGCAATGGCGGCAATAAGATGCACTCTCTTTTGCGGAGCACCTCTGCCAACAAAAATCACTTCAAGATTTTTGTTATGAATTTCATGATAGGCCGGTATATCAATTTTGTTTTCGATAAAATGTAAGCGTCTGTACAGTTCCTGTTTGATATTATTGGATTGGTATTGTTGAATAATTTTTTCTTTGAGCTTTATTGTACTGAATATTCTATCTGAAATCAGATCAATAAAACCAATGCTGTAGGGGAGCCAGGTGGCTAAGTGGCAAAGCTCAACCCTTCTGACTTTTTTTTTAAGATGAGGAAGCACTTTATAGAAGTAAAGGCATTCGCCGCCAAAGATCACTGCATTATCAGACTTGTTTATCCACGTTGCTAATACGCCACGAAAAAAAATATTTACAAAATGATAAATCTTATTGTCAATTTTCTTGTGGAGATCCATCACATCAAATCCTTCAAATAATTTTTTGAAACCATTGTTCTTTGGCTTCTTGGTGAATATGATCAAAGGTTTTTTATTTTTTATGCAAACCGCGATATCTGCATTTACCTTTATAGATCCACCCAAATCTGCCGATGGGGAAAAAAGAAAAGCAGAAACTGGTTTTTTTAGCGGGGATAGGAGACCGTATATCTTACCCAAAAAGACAATGGGGGATATTATTATTGATTCACATTTTTGCTTTAATACTGCATTCTTATAATCCATTTCAGGAGTAATATTTTTTTAGGAGCTTGTGCAGATATTGACCACCAAACTCAATATGCAATGATTCGCAAATAGGGCTTATGAGTGATGTGTTAATTTTAAATGATGCCCCTTTGCTCGTTTTTGTAAAAATCGCTTTTTTCCCAGAGAATTCCTCTATAGATTTAACGATTTCCAACACAGGATAATTTTTAGGGTTAGCTATATTGACAATCTCGTTTGCGAAAAGGTTGTTTGCAAGTATATAGTCGCTTATAGAAAAAACATCATCAGCATCAATGATATTTCTTTCCGAATTCGTCCAAACTTCGAAAGGTTTATTGGCTGCTATATGAAAATAAAAAAAATTGAGGATGGTGTGCGGGTTATTAGTTTTCCCGGCCAGATTGGATAACCTGAAAATATGATAGTGCAAAGCATTTTCCCTGATCAGCTTTTCCATGTGCAACTTATGTTTTATGTAGGCAGTCTCTTTCAGATCCGGGTCTTCAATGCTGCAGGTACTGAAATAAACAATTTTTTTTGCAGGATGTTGGCTTGTGGTTTCAAGCAATAATTTTTTTTCTCTTGCAAAATCTTTATCTGTGCTATGTTTTGAATCGGACACGCCTGATGCAAAAATTACAAATTCATCAATGGCATTGTATTTTTCGAAAGACTTTGCAACTAAACCATTACCAATTACCATCTTAAAAATGAATTTATAAATCGAAAGTTATTGTTCAATAAACGATGCAGCTTTTTTTGTTGTGTATCCCCAGTAAAAATGTTCAAAATAAACCGCCGGTATGTCTGCTATATATTTTGAAGACTCAACAATCAGATTTGCAAAGGAATCCCAGTCATCGTTTTGGCAAATAAGCAATTTTCCGTTGCACCACCCTGCCTGAATGCCAGTAGCGCCCTGCAAAGTGGAAACTGCATTCAGATTGTAGCCAAGTGCTTCTACCAATTTAGTTTTGATGCCTCCGCCTTCTGTTATCGGGTTCAGGAAAATATCAGCCCCTTTAAAGTAAATGCATACATCATCAACAAAGCCTGCAAAAATAATATTTGTATATGATGCGCTGCTGATTTCCCCAGGTATATCCCTTCCGCAGATTATGATTTTATACAGAAAATTATTTTTCTTAAGCAACAATGGGTTTATATAATCTGTAATAGTTTTCAATGCTTCCATATTCGGGCTGTAATTGAAAGCTCCGTTGAAAAATAATATCTTTTCATGTTTGGTAATATGATACTCCGCTCTTAATAAATTTTGACAACGTTCTTTTTCTGTTTGCGAAACGATCGTATTCCGTTCAATCCCATAGGTCATGGTGATACATTTGGATGCCGCGAGGCCAAATTCTTTAATCGCATATTCTTTATCATCATCATGAATGAAGAAATTATAATCTGCGTGGCGATGCGTGAATTTTTCATAGTTCCATAAAATTTTCCACCACCATTTTCCCAGTGTTTTCCAGCGGAGGCCTTCCATATTGTGTGAGTGTACGATCAGCTTAACGCCGCAAAATTTCTTAATTAAAATGCCAAGCCATCCATAATAAGGATGTTCGAGTAAAAGATGAGAAGCTTTGTTTTCTCTGATTATTTTTCTTAGCAAAAAAAAATAGAAGATATTAATGTAGCGAAGCTTTGAGTTGGAAAGGATGTTCAACACTTTGTATCCCTCTGCCGCCGTGGGATCATTTTTTTTTGTGGTGACACAAATAAGCTGGTGGTATTCTGAAAAATATTTATTGAACAAGGCAACGCCCTTCTGTCCGCCAACTTTAGCAGGCAAAAAAGGATAGGAGACGATACTGATTACTGTTGCCATTTTAAAGAAAGAAGGTACTTGATAACAATGTGCCCCCTTTGAATGAAGTTGCTAAGCTGATTTGTTTGTTTTTTTCCATTCCAGCGCAATCGCTGCGATCAGGAGCAGATACGCAATAATGCAAGACCAAACAGTGACGGTGTTGCCTAACCGGTAAACTGCCGGCTCGAACCTGAACTCGATTTTGTGCTCACCGGCAGGTACAGGCAGGCCCCGTAAAATATAATCTGTTTTGCAGTAGGCCGTTTTGGTGCCGTCTATATATGCGTCCCATCCTTTGTCGTAATAGACTTCACTAAAGACTGCGAACTGGTTTGTTTTGGAGGAGAATGCATAATCAATGGTATCATTATGGTTCTCCACCAGCTTAATGGTAGCCGTAGTATCAGGCACCGGCAGGAATTTGATCAAGCTTTCAAATTTCTTGTCAACAATTGCCGTGTCTCTCACATTCACGCTGTCAAGCGCTTTCATTTCTTCGTTGCCATTGTTAACATATTTAATGTTTTTCACAAGCCAGCAGGATCCAAAAGCATTGGCGTTCAATCCAGCCTGGGGCTGGCCGGTAGAAGGATTGCGCTGGATGAAATATTTTGTGTTCAGCATATTATACACCATCAAGTTCCCTTTCAGCAACTGGCTGTCGAGTATGTCCTGATACAAGCCAAGCTTTGCAGGCGAGTAGCCTCCGATTGAATTGTGGTGATATGAGGCATGTGAGTCCTGGTACCAGCCTCCGGCTGCTTCATCCAGCACACGGAAATTCTTTTCCGGGTCTTTGCTTATTTGCATATCGGCGGCCGAGGGAGTGAAGGCAGATTCAAAATCATTTGGCTCAACAAAATTATCCTCGTTCAGGTATTTCCTTCCTTCTGCCAAAAGATCGTAGGAACTTAACACCGCAAGCCCAGCAATCAGGATAACCTCTTTTATTTTTCCTTTTATATATAAGCCAAGAAGAGCCGCGGCAATGGCTATCAGCAAAATCGTTCTGATCAGGTCTGAACCGAAAATAGATTGCCTGTCTGTCTGCAGCCCTTTCATTAACCCGTTGCTGACTTGCACGGCCTGTTGCTGTATTTCGGGTGTAGCCTGTTTCCCGCGTGAGGAGCCTTGCAGTATCTGATTTGAAAAATTCTCTTTCAGCTTTGCATCATTCTCCGATTTAAAATCTGCTGTAAAATAGAATGCAACCAGTAAAACCAGCACAGCTCCGCTGATGTAACTTGTTAACTTGAATTTTTTCCAGATACTTTCTTTTGGCTCTTTGCTCAGTAAAAGATCGTTCAGCCCCAAAGCTGCGAGCAAAGGGAATGCTAACTGTGGAAAGAATAGTGCCTGCGTTGGCGCACGGAATTTGCTGTAGAAAGGGAAGTGATCAAAGAGGAAATAGTTAACAGCAGGGAAGTTCTTTCCCCATGCCAGCACGATGCCGAGGATGGCAATGCTTACCAGCCACCATTTGTGCCAGCTTTTCAAAAATACCAAGGCGAATATGCACAGGAAGCAAATGACTGCACCCAGATAAACTGGCCCTGCAGTGTTTGGTTGGTTCCCCCAGTATGCGAGTTCGTTAGCAAACTCCAAAGCTCTGTCTTCGGGATAACCAATCTCGGTAGCCTTTTCAGCAAATTTTGAATCATCGGAAATTAATCTTCCCGCACTGCCTCCGCCATAAATATTTGGAACAATCAATGTGAACGTTTCGCCAATGCCATAGCTCCATTGAAAAGCATAGTCTTTATCAAACCCGCCTTTGGTTTTGTTCTTATCGCCGATATTATTTGCAAGATCAGATTTAGCGCCACGCTTTGTTTCTTTGGCATATTCCTGTAAAGGCAGCATGGTGACTGCATAAGTAGCGAAGCCCAGAGCACCTCCCACAGCGGCAAAGACAATCCCGATAAAAAAATTCTTCAATTCTTTTTGCTGCCAGCTATATATAAAATAAGCGAGTGCGATAAAGCCCATCACCAGAACGGTGTAGTATGCTATTTGCAGATGCGTAGTGCCTACCTGCAGACCAAAGAAGATAATCATAAGGGCAGTACCAAGCAAATATTTTCTTTGAAAGATGAGCAGAAAACTTGCAATCACCGCTGGTGCATATGCTATGGCCATCATTTGCGTGTTGTGGCCTACGGCAATAATGATGGGGTCGAAAGTAGAATAGGCATAAGCAATCGTCCCCATGATGCTGATCCATGGATTGATGCGTAGCACCTGGGTCAGTATATAAAAGCAGATGCATGCGAGAAAGAGAAAATTGATCGGTGTTGGCAGGCCGAATGTCAGCAGATAATAAAAATACCCGATCGTTATTTTAGATGTTGCATCAATGGAAATCGTGTAAGTCGGCATGCCGCTGAATGCGCTTTCGGTCCATAGCGGGAAATGACCGTTCTTTTCTTTGTACTCGAATGACTGCTGCGCCATTCCTTTCCACCCGATCACATCAGATTGCGAGACCACTTTGCCATCCAGCGCAGGCTTGCAGTAAATGACAGCGACAATTAAAAACACAGCAATAGCGATGATATGCGGCAAAGCTTTCTTCAGCAAAGATGAATTCATAAATGATGTTAGATTATTCAGGCAAAATAATGCTATTTTGACGATAATTTGATAATCAGCCAATTTACTAATTTGCTAATCTGCTAATTGCAGAAGCGTGATTTCGTTAGCTCATTAATTGGCAAATTATCGAATTATCACATTAGCGCATTAAACATGTACAATATCCGTTTTTTTTCAAAGGTTGCCTTCCTCTGCAATATTTGTTTTTTGCTGGCAATCATCATTCAATGGGTGCCCCATCCTTTGCAGGGAGAGCTGATTGCCACTACTGTAATACTTGGGTATGTATTTGCCGCTATAGTGAACCTGGCAGTAAGCTCATGGATTGCCATTTTATTTTTTTCAGGAAAACTCCCGCAAAGCGATGTGCCTGTATGGCTGATAGTAGCCAATTTTCTCTTTTTAGCCCCTGAAATAATACTGTTGCTGAGATGATATCCCGCCGTCATTAAGAACTGGAAACTCCAGACTGGAAACCCGAAACCAAACTCCTCTCCATCACATAATCATTCATAAAAAAATGATTACCGATATCAATATCCTCTTCTTTAATAACGGCAAAGCCTAAACGCTCATAGAAATTTTTCGCTTTATTGTTACGGTTCACATTCAGTTGAATTGCAGCAGCCCCTTTTGGCCTGATATCATTCACTATAAAATCGATGATGGTCTTTCCAAGTCCCTTTCCCTGCTGGCTGGGGAGCACATAAATTTTATGCAGTTTATAAATGCCGGGTTTCTTTATGAGTGAATAAGATGCAAAGCCAACAGGATTCTCTTCATCTTCGATCAAAATGAAAACATGGTTCTGTTTGGTCATCTGATTCTTTAAAGAGGCAGGACTGTAAAACAGGTTCATCATATAATCAAGCTGCCCCTGCGATAAAATATCTTTGTAGGTATCAGGCCATATCTGCTGCGCAAGAAAGCCAATAGTATTGATATCATCAACAACTGCATAACGGATGGATATATCAGAAGGCATAACGATAAATTCTTTTTTAAAATTAGGAAGAATCCAGAATCAACGAATTGTTTAAACTTTTACAAAGCTTACAATGACTGATAAAATCGAAGCCCGGATTAAGCTTTGGAAAAGTCGAAACCTGCTGTCGGTCCCAAAATTAATTTCAGACAGCCTTAGGAATCAACGAAATGGTTTATAAAAAGAAAATGTGCCGAGTGCAAGCATCGGTTTGTCGCCTGAAGAATCGCCATAGCAATATATTTCGTCGTATTGCGAAAGGTCGTAAGATGCCCTGATCCTTCTCACTTTTTCTTCTCCATGGCAATTTTCTCCATCAATCCTTCCTGTCAGTTTTTCGTTTTTCACTTCAAGCAGGGTAGCTATCAATTGCACATTCATTGTTTCGGCCCATGTAAGCAGCCAGTTTTTGGCAGAGGCAGAAATGACCACCACCTCAGCTCCGAGATCCTGCAGTTTTTTTATTTCCTGCAATGCTTTCGGGCGTATTAAGGAAGGTAACTCATGCGATGCAAACTCATCGCATTTCAACTGAAAAGCTGATAAGGGTGTTTTATTAAAAAAGAAATGCAGCACTTTTTGTTTTGCTGTGCTGTTACGGATGATTTTTAATTTATAAGCTACCAGGTAAGGAGCATTGATGAGAAAGCCAATATAAAAAAGCAGCCTGCCTTTCTGGTATTTGATCAGTTCCAGTAAAGTGTCTTTGGTAGTGATAGTCCCATCGAAATCGAAGAAGGCGATGCGGCGTTTCAAAGGTTCATTTTTTTAAACTGGAACTCTGGGATGTTCTTAATGATCAGCATGATCCATCGCCACATCCATTTCACATATACGGTATTTTTCTTGTTCACCACTGCGCTGTACACTGCATCTGCTACTTCAGACGGTTGCGCCGTAAGTGGTGCCGGCAATTTTATTTCCTCCGTCATCTTCGTGTACACAAATCCGGGTTTCACGCTCACCACATGCACATTGTCTTTGTAAAGTTTGTTCCTTAATCCGGCGAGATACGCCGAGAATGCAGCTTTCGCGCTGCCATAGATCAGTTTGCTTTGCCGGCCTCTTTCGCCTGCTACTGAACTGATACCTGCGATAGTGCCGTTTTTTTGCGAGATATAATATTTTGCAACGATATTCAAAATGGATACAGCGCCGGTGTAATTCGTATCAATCATCCGTTCCGTGCTTGCAAAGTTTTCAAATGCCGCATCTTCATCTTCCATTACACCGAACACACAGATTGTTACATCTGGTTTTGGCGAAAGTGAATCAAAAAATGCCTGGTGCGAGGAAAATGCCAGCGCATCAAAAGCATGAAGCGTGCACTCCACATGATAACGCACATGTATATCCGACTGCAGGGGTTTTAGCTGCTCTGTGTTTCTCGCCGCGAGCTGCACATTGTATTGATTGGCTGCAAATTTTTTGGCGATTGCGATGGCCATGTCGGAGCCTGCGCCCAATATTAAAACAGTAGGCATGAAGCGTTTAATTTTTGGTCAAAAGTAACCTGTCGGATTGAATGGAACGGATTTTTCCTGCCGGGTTGTATTTCTTCACTATTTCTTTAAACTGGTTCAGTTCAGGATAACCTGCTACCAATACCTCCGGTTTCATCCGCGCATCTTTGCTCATATATAGGCGACCGCCATATTTCAGCACCACCTGGTCCAGTTCATCCAGGAATTCAAACAGCCCCTCGCGCACAGGGAAATCTAACGCCAATGTATATCCTTCTTTAGGAAAAGAGATGATGCTCTGCTGATCTCCGAACACCTTCAGCACAGCCAGAAATGAACCAAGCCCTTTGTCGCTGATACGGTGCAATATTTCTATCAGCCCCTGCTTGGCTTCCAGCGGCAGCACAAACTGGTATTGCACAAAGCCTTTTTTGCCATATCCACGGTTCCAGTGCAGTATGGCATCCAGCGGATAGAAAAATGGCTCATAAGAAACCACATTGTTCAGTTCTTTTTTGGTGTTCTTTGAATAATATAAAAAATTGAACGCTTTCACAGTGAAAGAATTCAGCACCCAGGAAGGCAGGTTGAAAGGAAAGGTGATCTGCTTTTTCTTTGGCAACTGCAATGGCGCCTGCTTTTGTTTTTCGTTCAAGTCGTTTAGTGTCGCGTGCTCGCCCAGTATCAGAATGCTCCTGCCGAAATGGTTTCCTTTTTTCAGGCAGTCGATCCATGCAACGGAATAAGTGTAGTGCTTGTATTCATCAAACAAGCGGATCACTTCTTCCAGGTTTTCTGCCTTGATCTGTTTTTGTTTGATATAGGAAGATTCTATTTTCTTCAGCCTGAATTTTACGCGGGTGATCATGCCCGTTAGCCCCATGCCTCCGCAGGTGGCTTCAAAAAGGTCGCCATTCATTTCGGGCGAGCAGGCGATGGTCTCGCCGTTTGCCAGGATCAGGTTCATCTCAATGATATGGTTGGAAAACGACCCGTCCACATGGTGGTTTTTCCCGTGCACATCGCTGCCCACTGCACCGCCGATGGTGATAAATTTAGTGCCGGGCGTCACAGGCAGGAACCATCCTTTCGGCACGATCACTTCCAGCACATTGTCGAGCGTGATGCCGCTCTGGCAATCAAAAATGCCGTTCTGTGTATCGAACGAAAGTATCTTGTCATATTTCAGTGTAGAAATGGTTTTGTTGCCCAGCGATGCGTCGCCATAGCAACGCCCGTTGCCACGGGGAATGAAGCCTTCGTTTTCTCTGATCAGTTCCTGCAACTGGCTATCGAATACGAAACTTTTTTCATCGCTTTCCATCGCAGGGTAATTGCCCCAATTCGCTATCTGTTTTTTCATCTTGAATAATATTTAAAATCAAATTATCATTGTACTTTGATCCACTCAGTGGATGCTGTAATTTTTAAAGATCACGATGTCGCGCAAATACAAAATCACATAGAAGCTGGCTACCCATAGCACGATCGTCAATTGTATGAACCTGTCTTTATACAGGATCTCTGTTGGAGAACCGGATTTCTGCAGCACAAAAGTTATTTGTAAATAACGCATGATGCCTGCCACCACAAACAAGCTGGTGTAATACAGGCGATAAGCATGTAATCGGACATATGTTTCCGTGTCTACCGTGTACAAAATATAAGTCACGATGATGATCGCACAGAAAAGCCCCAGCATGGTATTCAGGAAATCGAGGTTATAGCCTTTCACTGATTTGCGCATGTCCATGCCCGTGGATATCTTCAGCAGGATATCGTCCCTGCGCTTGGCAATAGACATGAACAAAGCCAGCAGGAAGGTCATGATGATAAGCCAGTGCGAGGTGTCGGTGTTGGTGATGATAGCACCGCCTTTCACGCGGAGCACAAAGCCTGCTGCAAGCAACAGGATATCAAGAATGGAAATATTCTTCAAGCCAAAGCAATAGCCAAGGTTCATAAAGAAATAGATGCCCACCACAAACAGGAACTTAAAGCTGTGGTCAACAGAGTATCCCGTAATCGCGCCGAGAAGTATCAATATAATGCAGATAACGATTGCTGCATTTTTCTTTACTTTGCCCGATGCCAGCGGCCGCTTGCTTTTTTCCGGGTGCTTCTTATCGTCTTCTATATCGCGGTAGTCATTTATGATGTAAATGCTGCTGGCGAAACAGCAAAAAGTAAAAAAGCCACCTATCAGCAGCAATATTTCTTTTGAAATAAAAAAGTTGCCCGCAAAGAACGAAGGGATGAACAGGAAGAGGTTTTTTGCCCAGTCTTTAGGGCGCAACAGCTTGATGTAATATCTCATTGTGGGTTAATAAGCGCACAAGATACAATGCAAATCCTTTAGGTGCAAGTGTTTGGAGCAATTTGGCATGTTACTATTTTATTGCCTTTCCAGGCAGGTTTATTATGTATAAACAAACATAAAACATAGCATATATAAAATGCTCGAGCTGGTGCCGTCTTTGGGCGGCGAGACCTGGTTGAGTTTTTGTGCGACTGTGGGCATCTTGCCTGCTGCCTACCGGGGATTCGGGAAGCTGCCGGATTTTGTTTTCTGTAATGATTTTGCAGCTTGTGGGCTGAAGTAACTTGCTCATTCTTAAAGGAAGGCGGGGTAGGGGAACCTATGCATTTTCCATATATCACCTATACGGCAGCCATAGGGCATGTACGCTTTTAGTATACAGTTCCCATACAGTAAGTACGCTTTTACTATGCTTCAGCCATACTTCATGTACGCTTTAACCATGCTTCAGCTATACTGTAGCCATACGGATGGCATGCCTTTGCCATGCGGGGCCTATTGGCTGGAAGGTTACCTTTTTTAATTTTGGGTATAAACTATTATTCAATGAACCATAAAACAGTTTTATGGCAAAACAAATCGGGATTTTCAAGATCATCGGGACGATCGGTGACATCACATTTTA
>Ga0182030_10000261_pt1 | contig 93298 bp, 80 predicted proteins | sample 812S3MmetaG_FD_121299 | JGI IMG/M metagenome (GOLD analysis project Ga0182030, IMG submission 121299) | Permafrost microbial communities from Stordalen Mire, Sweden - 812S3M metaG (Illumina Assembly) | ecosystem: Environmental > Terrestrial > Soil > Wetlands > Permafrost | place: Sweden...
CCGAATATCAGAAGTCGCGCGACCTCTTGTTGGAAGTCGGCGAACTGATGCGAGAAGCCGCTCCGCCGGGCCGCGACATCGCCCCGCCGGGCGAAACTTTCGCCGGTTGGGAGCTCGTCGCACACATGGTGCGGCCCCACAACGCTTCGGTTTTCTCGCTGCTCGAACATCCAATCATCGTCTGGGATGAGCCCGGCCAGGTGCGCTCCGCGGCACAGCGGTTCTGGACCCGCCTGGACCAGATCGAACGCTCTCCGGCCTATGATCCGGAACGGATTTTCTTCCACTGGGAGGATCTGGAGAAACACACCGCCGCGCCGTCTCTCGCGCTCAAAGAGCTCGAGATCGCCTGGGAGCCCATCCGAAACGAACCCGATTTCCGCATTGCCACGCGTCCTTCTCTTTCGTTCCGCGGCAACATGCAGATGGCGATTGCCGAGGCTCGCACACTTGTAGAAGCAGGTAACCGGGTCGCGTTTCTGGCGCCATCCTCGGGCGAAGTGGAACGCTTGGCCGACGTTTTCAACGAATACGGCGTCCCCTATCAGCTCGGCCTGGAACAATCCGAACCCACCCCTGCTTATCTTGCGGAACGCGCCTATATGGCCGGTCCTGTCGCCAGTGTTTACCTCATTAAAGGCCTGGTCCGGCATGGCACTTCCTTCCAGGATTCGAAGCTTGTAGTTTTTGGCGCGGAGGACCTCTTCGAGAGCTCCGAGATGATCGCCCGGGCGCCCACTTCCAAGTCCGCTCTGGCGACCTTTTCAGCCGACTTGGTCGATCTGAAGCCCGGCGATTTCGTGGTGCACGCCGAACATGGCATTGCCCAGTTTCTTGGCATCCGCGAGATTTCCCAGGGCGAATCCCAGGGCGATTACATGCTGCTCGAATACGCCGCCGGCGCTAAACTCTACGTCCCCATGACCCGCATGGACCTCATCCAGCGGTTCCGCGGCGGTGGCAGTGAGGCCAAACCGGCCCTCGACCGTATGGGCGGAGCCACCTGGACCCGCACCAAGTCGCGCATCAAAGCCAAGATGCGCGACATGGCCGACGAGTTGCTCAAGCTCTACGCCTCCCGCCGTATGAACGAAGGCTTCCAATTCTCGCCGGACAGCAACTGGCAGCGGGAGTTCGAAGACGCCTTTGAGTTTACCGAAACCAAGGATCAACTCACCGCCACCGGGGAAATCAAGAAGGACATGGAAAGCCCGCACCCGATGGACCGCCTGCTCTGCGGCGACGTCGGTTTCGGCAAGACCGAAGTCGTCATGCGCGCCGCCTTCAAAGCGCTCGGCGATGGCAAGCAGGTCTGCCTGCTGGCGCCCACCACCGTGCTCACTTTCCAGCACTTCGAAACCTTCAAACGGCGCTTCCAGCCCTTCCCGGTGCGCGTCGAAATGTTCAGCCGCTTCCGCTCTCCGAAGGAGCTGAAAGCATCCCTCGCCGATCTGGCCGAAGGCAAGATCGATATCGCCATCGGTACCCACCGGCTGCTCTCGCAGGACGTGGTCTTTAGCGACCTGGGATTAGTGGTAGTGGATGAGGAGCAGCGCTTCGGTGTCAAGCACAAGGAAAGGCTCAAACATCTCCGCAAAGAGGTGGATGTCGTGGCCATGAGCGCCACACCTATCCCCAGAACACTACACATGTCATTATTGGGCCTGCGGGACATGTCGGTGATCGAGACACCTCCCAAGGACCGGCTTGCCATCCACACCGTGGTGGCTCCATTTCAGCCCGAATTGATCCGCTCCGCGCTCGAAATGGAGCTCGCACGGGGCGGCCAGATCTACTTCCTCCACAATCGCGTGGATTCCATCTGGGCCCGCGCCGCCATGCTCCAGGAACTGGCTCCCACCGCCAGAATCGGCGTCGGCCATGGACAGATGGGGGAAGCTGAATTGGAAAAAACCATGCTCAACTTCATGCGGCATGAGTTCGATGTCCTAGTCTGTACGACTATTATAGAAAATGGCCTGGACATTCCGCTCGCAAATACCATGCTTGTAGAAAATGCCGAGCGATACGGCCTCTCGGAGCTCTACCAGTTGCGCGGACGTGTGGGACGGTCAAACCGCCGCGCTTACGCCTACCTGCTGGTGCAGCCGGATACGGAATTGACCGAGATTGCCCGCAAGCGCTTGGCCGCCTTGAAAGAATTTAGCGACCTGGGCGCCGGCTTCAAGATTGCCGCGCTCGACCTGGAATTGCGCGGCGCCGGGAACCTGCTCGGCGGCGAACAACACGGCCACATCAATTCGGTCGGCTTCGACACTTACACCAGGATGCTGGAAGAAACCGTGCGCGAGTTGAAGGGTGAAGAAGTCATCCCTGAAATTCACTCGGCGCTGAACCTGGGCCTCGATATCCGCATTCCCACCGACTACGTATCCGACGAAAACCAGCGCCTGCGCGCCTACCGTCAAATTGCCAACGCGCCGGACTTCGCCGCCCGCGACCGCGCCGAAAAGGAACTGGCCGACCGCTACGGCCCGGTGCCCGAAGCCGTTCGCAACCTGATCCAATACTCGGCGCTCAAGACCGCCGCGGAACAGATTGGCGTGGAAGCCATCGATCGCCGCCACCACCTTCTGAACATCAAGTTTCACAAAGAGGCGCGCGTCGACCCGGCCCGCCTCATGGCGATTGTCGCCAATACCCGCGGTGCCCAATTCACGCCGGCAGGTGTGCTGCTGCTCCCGCTTGCCGGACAGACCAGCGCGGGCGACATCCTGAAATTCCTCGAGGAAAAGCTGCGGCAGTTGCAGGCCTAGGGGATCTCGCGCCTGCCTGGCTTGGGTGTGCGGAATCGCAACGGCCGGACCATTCCAGCCCAGGCCGGTCGCTGCAACGTGCGGCAAAATCAAGCCCCTGGCAATGGCACTCGTCTTGCTCCCCTTTTCCGGATCCGTGGGCGGCCCCAGCCGCGTCCGGCTGTTGGTAAGATGGAGATCTCCTTATGTTTTTGAAAGTTGTAGCACTTCTTGGCGTCGCGGTGACCGCTCTCCAGGCTCAGCCCGCGCCGTCCGTCCGCGTAGTGGAAGAGATCGCCGCGAAGGTGAACGGCGATATCGTGACCCGCGGCGACCTCACGGAAAAGACCAAAGATGTCGAAGTCATGGTGCGGCAGCAGGGCCTCACCGGCGCCCGGCTCAATGAAGCCGTGCAGCAAAAAACAGCCGACGCTCTGCGCGACTCAATCGACGAACTCCTGCTGGTGCAGAAGGCCAATGAGATGCCCAACCTGAGCGTTGACGCCGACGTCGCCAGGTACTTCGACGCGTGGCAGGTGCAGGCCAAGATCACCGACCGCGATAAGTTTCACGAATGGCTGCGTGAGCAGTCCGGCCTGAGCTTCGAAGAATTGAGCGCCCGCAAGAAGAAGGAGTTGAAGGCGCAGCGCGTGGTGGGGTACGAAGTTGCATCGCGCATTGCCATTCCAGCCGCCGATCTGCAGAAATACTACGACGAGCACAGGGCCGATTTCGTCCGCAAGGAACAGGTCTTCCTGAGCCAGATCCTGATTTCGACCGAGGGCAAGACCGCCGAACAACAAGCGGCCGCCGAAGATAAGGCTAAGGAGATCGCCGCGCGCGCCAAACGGGGCGACAAGTTCAGCGACCTGGCGCGCGACAATTCGGACGACCCCGGCACCTCTCAAAACGGCGGTTACCTCGGCGCCCCCAGCGAAAGAGGCACCATGCGGCCCGAGTTGGAAGCCATCGTGTTCAATCAGAAGAAGGGGTTCGTCACCGATCCCATCAAGCTGCCCAACCTGGGTTTCCTGATCCTGAAGGTGGAAGAGCACATCGAAGCCGGGCAGGCCTCCTTTGAAGAAGTGCAGGAAGAAATTCACGACATCCTGGCCAGGCCGCGTATGGAGCCGAAACTGCGCGAATACTTGACCACGCTGCGCCAGCAGGCCTACCTGCAGATCAAAGACGGTTACGTGGACACCGGCGCCGCACCCGGTAAGGACACGCGCTGGCAGGAAGTCGCAATGTTGAAACCGGCCACCACCACCAAAGAAGAAGTAGCCGCGCGCGTCAAGCCGCACAAGAAGGTTTTGTTCGTGCCGATTCCGGGAACGACAGCATCGGTCAAGCCGGGTAAAGAGCCCAAACACAGAAGCGACCTGGAGGCGGTGAACACTCCCGCACCCCCCAAGCCGGCTAAGAAGCCACTGCCTCCCGCAGCGCCCGTTGCCCCCATCAAGCAATGAAGTCACCATACGTAAACGACCTTGGGCCCACGAAGGAACCAGTCACCAGCAGTTTCCTGGTCCGCTCAAAAGAGATTCGCCAAAAGAAAACCGGTGAGTTGTACTTGTCGCTGATGCTGGGCGACCGCACGGGCGAACTGGACGCCAAGATGTGGGACAACGTGTCGGAAGTGATCGATGCTTTCGAACGGGACGATTTTGTGAAGGTCAAAGGCATGGTTCAGATCTTCCACAACCGTCCGCAGATGACCATCCATAAACTGCGCCGGATGGACGACAGCGAAATCGATTTCAGCGATTATTTTCCTTCTTCGCGGCGCGACCCGGATGAGATGTGGGCCGAGCTTTCCGCCATTGTCGCCGGCGTCGCCAATCCCCATCTGAAGGCCCTGCTGGACTCCGTGTTCGGCGACCCGGAGATTGCCGCGCGTTACCGGCGGGCGCCGGCGGCCAAACAGATCCACCATGCGTTTCTGGGCGGCTTACTCGAGCATGTGCTTTCCGTCTCCGCGCTGGCGAAGATGACAGCCGCGCATTATGCCTCCATCGATTATGACCTTCTGATTACCGGCGTGCTGCTTCACGACATTGGGAAGATCTACGAATTGAATTACGAACGCGGGTTTTCGTATTCGGACGAAGGCCAGTTGCTGGGCCACATCAACATTGCACAGCGGATGGTGGGAGACAAGGTCCGCGGGCTGCCGGATTTTCCGCCGCAGTTGCGGGCGTTGGTGGAACACATGATCCTGAGTCATCACGGCCATTTGGAATTCGGCTCGCCCAAACTGCCGCAGTTTCCTGAAGCACTGCTGCTGCACTACCTGGACGATCTGGATTCCAAAATGGAGTGCATGCGGGCATTGATCGAAAATGACCGGCAAGTGGAGGGCTCCTTTACCACGTACAGCACGGTGCTGGAACGGCCCGCTCTGAAAAAAGAACGTTTCCTCAAGCGCGAGCCGGCGCCCGCCGTTCAACCGCAGGCGACGCACCCGGAACCAGCGGCAGCGCCCGAAAGTCCCTTTGCGGACAAACTGAAGCGGGCCTTGCAGCCCGTCTCTACCGTCCAGGAAAACTGATGCCCCGCCACTCCCGCGACGTACCGCCGCCACTCGAACTGATGTGCCTGCGCGCGCTCTGGTCGATGGAAGAAGGCAGCGTACGGGCAGTCCAGCAAGCAGTGGCGCAAACCCGCCCGCTGGCGTACACCACTATCATGACGGTCCTCGACCGGTTGGTGCGCAAAGGAATCCTGGTACGCCGCAAAGTGGGCCGTTGCTTTGTCTACGTGCCGCAATCCTCGCGCGACAGTATGCGGCGCGCGGCGGTGCACGAATTGCTCGAAGGCTATTTCGACGGTTCGGAAGAGGAATTGATCCGTTTTCTGCGCGGAACAGACGCCCGGGCGAGCGCTCCGCGACGGGAATCCGAGGAGCGCATCGATACGGTCCTGCTTTAACCTCCTTCGCCGGTGTCCCCGAACGAAGACAGAATTCGGTCTTCGGGTCAATCGCTTCAGGTGATGCGGCCGTGCTGGCTCAGCCATGCATCCACGCGTGGGTTTACGGGAGGACACGGATTCGGAAGGCTGGCGCCGGCATCCACCAGTGCCTCGAGAATTCCGATGGAATCCGGCTTCTCACCATCGTTCGCGACCGACCACAGCGCCTGTCCCAGCACCGTGCCGCCATAACTGTTCATAACTTCGAGCGGAGCCCCGCGGTGCAGCAGCAGCTTGACCGTATCCAGATGTCCGCCGATCGCGGCCCAGTGCAAGCCGGTCTGGCCACTGGAGTCCTGGGCGGTCAAAGGCACGCCTCGCTCCAGGAGGAATTCAATCACGCGATTGCGGCCGCCGGCACAGGCAAAAAGAAATCCCACCGTCATTTCCTCCGCAGTGGGGCCCGGCGTTCCGCCACCGGCCTGGAAGAAGCTCCGGGTGAGATCGAGCCGGCCCAGCGCGGCGGCTACCGGCAGGTTCAGCCGCGCGCCGCGCCCAGCCAGATGCTCGGCCGCTTTCAGCCTTCCGTTTGACAGGCATGCCATCAACAGAGGCAGCCGGTTGCCGCCAATGGATGGCTGCTCAAGAACGGCCCCATGCTCCAGCAACTTGTCGAGCAGAGCATTCTGTACGCCCGCACGTTCCGGATGGATACCGGTGGCCGCGAGGCCCAGCGCTGTGCACCCGCCGCCGTATACATGGGCCGCGGCATCCACCTCCGCGCCCGCGGCCAGCAAGGCCTCGGCAATTTCCACGATGTTAGGCGGAGTTTCTTGCCGGAAATCTTCCACGCCATTGGCTGCGACATAATGCAGCAGGCTGGCCCCGTGTTCGCGCGTGGAAGTGGCATGGACGAGCGTGGGATCTTCCTGGAGCAGGCGCCGCAGGGTTGGCAGCTCACCCGCGACAATTGCATCAGCCGCCATTTCAAACCGGAAGACCGGCGAGTTTTCGCGCTGGAATTCCTCCAGATGTTTGACGAACTTCGGCCAGCTTTCGAAGCCATGCAAGCGCGCGATGACAAACTGTGCACGGGTGAGCGCACCTTTGCCGCCGGTTGATTCGCGGTCCGAGAGTTGGCGGCGCGCGAAGCCCTCCACATGGTTGGTCCGGCGGTCGATTTCGGGTGTTGACTGAGTGACTCGGGTGAGGCTTCGCATCCATTGTGCCGCCCAATGATGGATGGCGGTTGCGTCAGACGATCTGGCGGCTTTGACTAGTTCTTTCGCCAGTTTTCGATAGCGTTCGAGATTGGGGCGCGGAGGGAGCGGGAGAGCATCCTGTGGGTTCGGAAACATACGAATCTCCTTTCAATTGCACGCCTGGAGCCCGCACGGATCAGGCTGAAAGAAGGTTCGTGACCTTCGCTTCGGTTCAGTGGGTGGGCAGTGCCCTTTCCGCGGACTGGATGCGCCCCTAGCGCTAGCCTCAGCATAGAGGCTGCCATTCTCGCCGTCAAATTGGATCGCGCCGTGGTGCACAATATGGAGTGATGACCGGGGTGAGAACGGACAAGTGGCTGTGGGCTGCGCGGTTCTTCAAAACGCGCTCCCAGGCCACGCGGGCCTGCGAACTGGGAAGGATTGGGGCCAACGGACACCCATCCAAGCCGGCGCGCGAGGTGCGCGCGGGCGACCTGTTAGATGTGAAAAACGAGGGTGGCGATTTCCAGGTGGAAGTCCTGCTGCTGAGCGAAACGCGCGGCGGGGCCGCGGTGGCGCAGACGCTCTACCGTGAGACCGATCGAAGCCGCGAACTGCGGCTGAAACTGGCGGAGGAGCGGAAGGCCATGCATCAATTTGAAATGCAGCCGCAGGGCAGGCCGTCGAAACGCAATCGCCGCGAAATCGACCGGTTGCGAGGCAGAACGTGACATCTCTGTTCGACAGCGAGCCGCTGCCCGATTCCCGTGAGCCGCTTGAAGAAGGCGCGGTTCTCTTGCGGGGCTACGCTCGCACCGAAGCGGCGGCGCTGCTGGAGGAAATGGAGCGGATCGCTCAGGCTGCGCCGTTCCGGCACCTGACCACGCCTGGCGGCTACACCATGTCTGTCGCGATGACGAACTGCGGGCGCGTCGGCTGGGTGTCGGACCGGACGGGGTATCGGTACAGCGCGGTGGATCCCGATACCGGGACTGCGTGGCCAGCCATGCCCGGCATTTTTCTGGATCTTGCCGCGCGCGCAGCCGAAGAAGCCGGCTTCGCGGGCTACGATCCCGATGCTTGTCTGATCAACCGGTATCTGGCCGGCGCCAAACTGGGTCTCCATCAGGATAAAGACGAGAAGGATTCGTGGGCGCCCATTGTGTCGGTCTCACTGGGCCTGGCTGCCGTGTTCCTGTGGGGCGGCAAACGACGTTCGGACGCCGTCCGGCGACTGCGCGTCGAAAGCGGCGATGTAGCCGTGTGGGGCGGTCCGTCCCGTTTCATCTATCATGGCGTGGCCCCGGTAAAGGATGGTGTGCACCCGCTGACCGGTGCGGCCCGCGTCAACCTGACGTTTCGAAAGGTCTTCTAGCTGGGGAAATGAGGGGCATCCTGGGCTACCAAAAAGAGGGAGTGGTGGCGTGAGATTGGTGGGAAATTGGGATGGCGTTGCTGGCGGCCGGGTCGCACTGGGCAGCGGGTTCGACTCAGTTGGGAGGAATGTACGGCGGGAGAGCGAAAAAAAAGGCGGCGGGTCCGTGTGGGCGCCCGCCGCCGAAGTACTCAACCTGCGAGTAGAAGTTAGCTGATCGTTATGGTTAGCGCGATGGTACCCGTGGCACCGCTAGTGGTGTCATGCACGGTCACATTGACCGTATACGGAGAGCCAGTAGTCGGGGCGTTCACGTTCATCGTGCTGCCGTTGATGGAGAAGAACCCGGTCGAGTCATTGGTGGTGAAGAGGTAATTCGAGCTTCCACCAAGAGCGGCCAGATTCAAAGTGTATGCCGTAGTGGCGGTCCCGCTGAAGCTGGTGCCGCTGCCGGTGATTCCACCGGAGCCGGCACTGGCAGTAACAGTCAGGCCCAGAGCGAGGGTAATGGTAACGCTGCCGGTAGCGTGGGTAGTGTTGTCCTGTGCCTGGATGGTCACGCTATACGGGGACCCTGAGGGGGTCGCAACAGCGCTCGTGCCAATGGTCAGCACGCTGCCGTTGATGGTGAAGACGCCTCCCTGGCTGGCGGTGCTATAGAAGTAGCTGGTGCCGCCGGCGGCCGAGAGGTTGATGGTTAAAGCGCCACCGCCTGCCAAGCCGGTGCAGACTGTGCCGCTGCAGGATGTGCCGGAGCCAGAGGAAACAGACGGCGTCAAGCCTACAGTGATGGTGAGCGTGAGGGTTCCGGTAGCCTGGCTAACGGAATCATGCACGTTGATAACGACGGTGTAGGGAGCGCTGACCGCTGGAGCGTTAACAGTCAGAGCAGTGCCGCTGACCGTGAAGCCGCTCTGCGCGGGAGTGCTAAAGGTGTAGCTGGTGCCGCCGCTGGCGGCCAGGTTCACGGTGAAATCCGTGGATGCCGGGCCAGAGAACGACGTGCCGCTACCGGTGGTGCCGCCGGTGCCTGCGCTGGCGGTGACCGTCAGGTTCAAGGTGATGGATAACGAGAGCGTGCCGGTAGCACCGCTGACGATATCGGTTGCGGTGATGGGTATCGTGTACGCCGTGCCGGATGCAGGAGCGGTAATGGTCAGCACGCTGCCGCTGATGGTGAAGCCGCTCTGCGTGGGTGTGGTGAAGTGGTAACTGGTGCCACCGGTAGCCGCCAAGTTCACGCTTAATGAACCTCCAGCCAGACCGGAGAACGAACTGCCGCTGCCGGTGAGGGTGGATGAACTGGCCGAGACCACCAAGTGCAGGGTGAAGTTGATGGTGATGGTGCCTGTGCCGCCGCCGGTATCGAGTGAATTGATGACCACGGCCTGGGCATTCACGGCCGCAGCGTTCACGGTGAGCACGTTGCCGCTGATCGTGTAGCCGGTTGTAGGAGTTGGCAGACTATAGGTGTAGCTGGTGCCGCCGACCGAGGCCAGGGTGACCGTGTAGGAGGTTCCGGCGTTGCCGCTCAGGTTCGGGCTGACAACACCCAGGCTTCCCGTCATGGTCGAAGCGCTGGCCGTGACAATCAGGTTCAGCGTGACCGGGAATGTGGTGCTGCCGGTAACGGTGGTGGTAGAATCTGCAGCGTCCACCTTCACGTTGTAGGCGCCGGCGGGTGTCTGGGAAGTGATGGTGACCACACCCGTGCTGGCGTTGACTACCATTCCAGTGGGAGGTGTGAAAGTGTTGTCGAACGAGTAGGTGTAAGGATAAGCGCCGCCCGTTGCAGTCACTACGCCGATTTGGCTGGTGGTGTTGGGAGTGGTGAATACGGGAGCGGTGTAAGTGAGCGGGAGTGGCGTTACCACCAGGCCGGCGCCGACCGTCAGGGTGAAAGTGACGGTGCCGGTGAGCGGGGTGGAATTGGAATCGGTGGCCGTGACCGTGATTACATAGGTGCCGGCCCGGTCGGCTGCCGGTGTTCCGCTGATGGTGCCGGCGTTGACGCCGGAGGCAATCAGGCTGAGCCCGGTGGGAAGCACACCGGAGGTGACCGCGTAACGGTAGGGCGATTGTCCTTCCGAGGCGACCACGACGTTATTGCTGTTGGACCATGCGACGCCGACTTCGCCGGAAAGAGCAGTCGGCGGGGCGACGAAGAGTCGCGGAGCCACCCAGACCGAGATGCCCGTCTGGCTGGTTTTGCCGCCTACGGTGACGGAAACCGGCAATTGCATGGGAGCGGTCATGGTATTGTGGCTGACGCCGGCGATATCGGTGAAAGGACCTGTACCGGTGCCGGGAAGCGTGGCATTGACCTGGAACAGGCCGGCCACTGAATCGGCCACCCATCCGGCATACGCGATCGACGTGACAGGCACGTTACCGATGTTTACCGTCGGATTTGTGGCGAGACAGGGGGGGAAAAGGCCAGCGGCGATAACGGAGCTTTGAATCACCGCGCCATCCAGGCTGGTCAACGGCGTAGCGTTCGAGTTGGCGTTATTCACGGCAGCCATGTATGCCCCCAGACTGATGCAATCCGCTGGTGCGGTAGATGGTCCAGGGCCGCTGGGAGTGGTGTTGGCGACCCCGCCGCTGGGCATGCCGAGGCCGGTCATATAAATCTGTACGGTATCGGATTTGGCGGCGGTGGACCGCATTCCAGCTGGATTCGTGGGGCCGATCACGGACCAGTCAGCCGCCAGAATGGCGCCTGAACCCTGGCCATCCGCGCCAATCGCGAACGTGCCGGGGTCGGTCGCGATGACATTCACCGTCACCGGACTGCTCATCAGGAAGTTCGCAGCGGTGCCGTAACCGTAGGTGACCATGATGTCGATGGTGCTGCTGGCCGCGAGCGAACTGGGCACCAACAGGTTGATCTGGCTGTTGGTGGCGAACAGCAGAGGCGCGTTGATACAGGTATTGCTGGCGGTAAGCGGTGTGGTGCCGGTGGGACAGAAAGCCACCGCTAGCTTCCGCTGCGTGGCGCTGACGGCGTCCATGCTCAACCAGTTCTGATAAGCCATGGTGCCCGCGCTAAGAACTCCCGACAGGATCTGGCTGCTGGAGCAAGCAGGCGCGCTGGAGGAGCAGAAGTTGGTGCCGAAGATGCTGACCATGTCGCCTTGGGCGACGCTCTGCGTTTGCCCCGGGTTTACTTCCTGGAAAGACGAGGCACTCGTGACGCCCTGAATGATCGGTCCGTTGCCGATGGAGAGCGTGATGGTGGCGCTTGGCGCGGTGCAGGTGGCCAGGCCCTGCGGATTGCAAACTCCCAGGACGAAATTGCCGCCGGCGACGAAATTCAGGTACGTATCCGTGGATGTGGGAGTGATGCTCAGGATGATATTGGAAGCGTTGGTGACGGTCACACCGATGTTGGTATCCGTCATCAGGACGTTGCTCACCACAACTCCCACCTTGGTCTTCTGTGTGGGGTCGGTGCTTTGCACAAAGCCGGTACCGGTCAAGGTCACCGAGAATGGCTGTGCGCCGGAAGCTGCCGTAGGCAGGCTGGCCGGACTGATGGAAGAAAGAGTGGCTTGCGGCGATTGGACCGTGAGACTGAATGTGACCACGGTGGTGGAGGCAGGACTGCCCCATGTGACCGTCACGGTTCCAGTAAGCACGCTGGCGGGCTGGGCAGCCGCAAACGTCAGTGCGCTGAACTGGATGGGAATCTGCGTGCCGAAGCTATAGGCCAGACCGCTGACCTGCGCAGCGCTCACGGGCGTTGGCGCCAGCGGTCCACCGCTGGTCAGAGTGTAGGAGATGGGCGAATCGGTCGAAACCAGGGTAATGTAACTCACCGGCAGAGGCTGGCCCATGGTCCAACTGGTCAACACTCCTTGCGTGACCGAGAGCTTGGGAGCTGGATTGGTGATCAGCAGACTGAAGTTGACGGTGTAATCCCCATACGTGGAGACCTTAAGGCGAACCGCCGCCGTGTAAGTGCCCGGCGCCAGGGAGTCGCAGACGCTGGTGGAAGAGAAATGAAGCGATCTGGGTACGGTGCCGCTAATAGCGTCTACCGTGAGCCACGTAGGAATGCTCGTGGTGTCCACTGTGAAGAATGGAGCAGGTATGTTGGTCGAACTCACACCCACGGTCACGGTGCCGGGCTGTCCGGAACCTTTGGTGTAGCTCAGGGTAGCCTGACTGGGAGTTGCCAACAGGGGAGATTGCGGGGTGATTTGGAAGATGACGGAGATGGTTACGTTCGGGCCGGGAGCGTTACTTAAGACGAGCGACCCGGTGGTAGTTCCCAAACCGCCGCCGCCGCAGCCGGCGGCTGCGACGAAGGAGAGGATGGACGCCGTGCTTGTGGCTGTGCCTCCTCCCGCTCCGGTGGCACTGGGACTGACGGTTACTCCGGTTGGCAGGGCGCTAGTGACAAACGTGTACGGCGTTCCACCCGCGGTGGACGTCAGCGAGATGTTTTGCGCCACGCCAGGCGTATAGTTCCCCCCGTTCAGGACGCAGTTCACATTGACCGTGCTCGACGAGAGCGACAGTCCGGAGTTGGTGGCCGTCAGGGTGGTGGTCACCGTTACGGGGACGTCGGCGACGGCGCCCGTGCCGGGGTTGGCATAGAAGGTGAATACCGGTGTGGCGGCATTGACCATACCCACGCAGCCAGTGGCCGCTTTGACAATGTACTGGATGCCGGCACTGGCATTGGTGCTGCTAAGCGTCGTAACATTGGGCGCCGTCACCGTGAAACCGCTCGTAAACGTGCCAGGCAGTGTGACCGCAATGTTTCCACTACCAATGGCGGCTGCCGGTTTCACGGTGATGGTGGTGGCGGAGCCGGCGCCGGAGGCGGGAGCGCCGGTTTGGGTGCTACAGGACAACGCCACCGTGGTTGTACTGAGTGCAAGTTTGTAAGTTGGGCCGCTGGCGAACAGCGCGCCCGAGCCAAGGGTCGCTGCGGCCAATGCCACAGATACCCTCATAGAGAAAATTCGCGACATGGGATATCCTTTCTTGTGACCCTTGCGTTAGCTCGGGCACAGTAACCATATCGGTGGAGTCTTGAGAATGCTTAGTCTGGTGCGACTGAATTAAGGCAGTCAGTGACTTACCGGGCAGGAATGTAGTTTGTCGCGACACTTTTTCACCGGCGTGTAGCCTCCGGGGATGAGCCGGTATTACGTGCCAACGCTTAGTCTCTGGCATGCCGCTCGAAAACCGGCCAGGCAACCGCCCTATCGCCGAAGTTATGCTGCCGCGACCGCGCAGAGCCTGGCGCGCACTGCTGCCAGTTACAATGAAGTCTGGATGGCCCCTTTACCGATCGGTAGCGCCGGCGTACTGGCCGCCGGATCATGTCTGGCGTGGGCGGTCCGCGGACGCTCTTCTTCGGTGTTCGGTCGATCGGTCTGGCGGGGGAATCCGGCGCGCAACGCGATTGCGCTCACGTTCGACGACGGGCCCAGTGAGAGCACCCCGCAGCTTCTCGAAATACTGGCCCGCCATAAAGTAGCCGCGACGTTTTTTCAGTGCGGCGCGAATGTGGAGCGGCTGCCGGCGGTGGCTCGCGAAGTGGCTTCGGCCGGGCACACGATCGGCAATCACAGCCAGACGCATCCCCTGCTCTGCTTTCGATCGGCGGGCTTCATGGAGCAGGAATTCAGCCGCGCGCAAGGGGCCATCCAGGCCCACACGGGAGTGACGCCGGTGTGGTTCCGCGCACCGTTCGGGGTGCGCTGGTTCGGGACGCGGCAGGCACAGCGGCGGCACGCGCTGACCGGGGTGATGTGGACGGCAATCGGCAATGATTGGAAGCTGGGGGCGCCCGCGGTGGTGGATCGCCTCGCCGCGCGAGTCCGAAATGGCGCTATTCTTTGTCTTCACGATGGTCGTGAGCTTCGGGTCAGACCCGACATTGGGGTGACCCTGGACTCGGTGCGCCGCCTGGTTCCCATGCTTCTCGATCGCGGGTACGTTTTTGAAACGGTAAGCCAATTAATATGTCCGACGACCTGATTCAGCGTGTGCTGCGAGTGATCGCCTCATCCAAGCGCATCCCACCGGAGACCGTAACGATTGACAGCGATTTCGCGCAGTTGAACATCGATTCCATGGACGCGGTGGAAATTCTTTTCGCGCTGGAGAACGAATTCGAGATCAGCATCCCCGACGATGCCGTGCGCCAGGTGCGTAGCGTGCGCCAGATGTGCGAAGGGATAGACGGGCTGCTTGCCAAGCGGAACGCCGAAGAGTCTTCCGCACCGCCCGATTCCGCACCGCCGGCGGCTGAATAATGGTGCGGGTGGCGATTACGGGCGCCGGCGCGATTTGCGCGCTGGGGCGCAACGCCGGGGAGTTTGCGGCGGCGATTGTGGCGGGGCGCAGCGGGATTGGACCGATCCGGTCGACGGATATGTCGCAGTTCCGCTTTCAAAACGGTGCTGAAGTTTCGGATTATTCGCACACGCCCTACTTCGAAGACCGGCGCGCCGATTTCATCGACCGCTTCGCCCAGTTTGCGGTGATTGCGGCGCGCGAAGCGGTAGCCGAGGCGGCGCCCGAATGGACGCCCGAGTTGCGGGAAAGCGCCGCCATCGTCACGGGCTCCTGCGTGGGCGGCCAGAGCACGGAGGACATCGGCTTCCAGGAAATTTATAAGCACGGGCGGAACCGCGTACACCCGCTGACCATACCGAAGACCATGGCCAACGCCGGCGCTTCCCACATCTCCATGGAATTCGGCGTGATGGGGCCGAGTTTCACGATATCGACGGCCTGCGCTTCGGCGGCCCACGCGATTGGCCAGGCGTATTGGATGATTCGCTCGGGCGCGGCGCCGCTGGCCATCACGGGAGGCAGTGAAGCTCCTTTCAGTTGCGGCATCCTGAAGGCCTGGGAAGCCATGCGGGTAGTTTCGCCGGACACCTGCCGTCCGTTTTCCAAGGACCGGCATGGAATGATTCTGGGCGAAGGCGCGGCCATGTTCGTGTTGGAACCGCTGGAAGCGGCGCGGGCGCGGGGCGCGCGGATCCACGCCGAGATTGTCGGTTTCGGGATGTCGGCAGATGCGTCGCACATCACGCAGCCATCGTCCGAGGGGGCTGCCCGTGCGATGCGCGCGGCGCTGCGCGACGCGGCGCTCGAGCCGGAACAGATCGGTTATATCAACGCTCACGGGACGGGTACGCTGGCCAACGATATTTCGGAATCGGCAGCGATCCACGCGATTTTCGGTTCGCGCGTGAAGGATCTGCCGGTGAGTTCCACCAAGAGTATGCACGGCCATGCCTTGGGTGCCGCGGCGGCGCTCGAGTGCCTGGCCACGGTGGTGGCGCTGCGCGACGGCATTCTTCCGCCCACGGCCAACTTCAACCAGGCCGACCCGGAGTGCGATCTGGACGTGATCCCCAACCAGGCGCGCGCCGCGCAGGTGGAATACGCGCTCTCCAATTCCTTCGCCTTCGGCGGTTTGAACGCTGTGCTGGCGCTCCGCGCCGTGGCACACTGAGAAAATGCCGGTTGTCATCTGTACCCTGCGCGGCGTCAATGTGACGGGCCACAACATGATCAAGATGGAGGCCTTGCGCGCCCTGTGCGAGCGGCTGCAACTGCGCCAGCCGCAAACTTATATCCAAAGCGGGAATGTAATCTTCCGGACAGGAAAAGCCGATCTGGTTCAGTTAGCGAAGAAGATAGAAGATGCGATTGAGACCCAATTCGGTTTCCGCCCCGCCGTGATTTTACGCACCACCGAGGAACTGAGAGGCGTCATCGCCCGGAACCCGTTTCAGAAGCGCTCCGGCATCGACCCGAGTAAACTGTTGGTTGTATTTCTTTCGGGCGATCCGGGGGATGAGGCGAGGGAAAAGCTGCGCACGGTTGAATGCCAGCCGGATGAACTGTGCTGGAACGGGAGAGAGCTCTACATTTATTTTCCCGACGGCCAGGGGCGCATGACGCTGAAGTGGGCGCATGTGGACAAGGCGCTGCGGCTGCCTTATACGGGGAGGAATTTGAATACGGTGACGAAGCTGCTGGAGATGGCGGAGAATCACGGGCGCGGGTAGCGTGAGGGTGCGGTAGAATCGGACCATGCCATCCGAAAGATGGTCCTCGTGGCTGAGAGGCGACTCACGCGTAACCGCGTTTGTCTTCGGCACCGCTGCGGCGATTGCTTTGTTCGCGTTCTTCGGCTGGGATCTGATGGCGCACCACTGGATTCCGTACGTGCCGAACCGCCCGGAGTCGTCGTTTTTCAGGCTGCTTCCAGCGGTAATCTGGCTTGCCGCATTTCTGCGGGCGTCTCTGCGCTGGTTGCGCCGGCGGCAGTCGCGGTACTGGCCATACGCACAAAGCACGATTGAAGGCGGCTCGATTACGGATGCCGAGGGTCGTTCTTGTCTGCTGACTGTGGCCTACTCCTATTTTGTGAATGGTGAGAGGTACGGCGGCGTTTATGCTGAGTCATTCCGCGGCGAATCGGATGCACAGGCCGTATTTGAGCGTCTGCGGAGGCTGCCGCCGCCCGTACGATACAAACCGGGTAGTCCCGCTGAGTCGACGATGGAGCCCTACTGTGACGCGGCTTTGGCTACAAGATTCCATGGCGCCGAGCAAGCATCCTCATAAAGATGAGCAAGATGTTGTCGCCCGGACATCAGAGATCCGCCTGAGTTTCCCGAAGTGAATCCCGGTAGTAACATGGATCACGATGCACTTACTGGCACTGCTGGGTGCAGCGCTTCTCCCTGCAGCACCGCCGCAGGCAAACCGCCCGGACGGTTTATATGCGGAGATCCGAACATCGAAAGGCGTGATTGTGGCCCGGCTGGAGCCTGAACTGGCGCCGCTGGCGGTGGCGAATTTCGTCGGACTGGCCGAAGGCTCCCTCGCCAACGCGGCCTTCGAAACGGGCCGGCCATTCTACGACGGCACAGTCTACCACCGGGTGGTGCCGGGGCATGTGATCCAGACCGGCATGGCGCACGGCGGGCGAGCCAATGGGCCGGGCTACAATTTCCCCAACGAGATCGACGCCCGGCTCAGCCACAATCACGCCGGCGCGCTGAACATGGCCAATAGCGGGCCCAACACCAACGGCTCGCAGTTCTGTATCACGCTCGCGGACCGCTCTTACCTGGACGGCGATTTCACGGTCTTCGGCGATGTGGTGGAAGGTCTGGACGTGGTGATGCGGATTGTGCAGGGGGACGTGGTAGAAACGGTCCGGATTGTGCGTGTGGGCGCGCAGGCACAGGGATTTCACCCGACCACGGAATCCTTCCATTTGCTGCTCGAAAGGGCCCAGCAGCGGGTGACGGAACAGGCTGAGAAGAAGCGCGAAGCTGAACGGGAATGGATCGCCGCCAACTATCCCAAGGCCAGCGGGCCAGACGGCGGCGTTTTGACGGAGTTGCTGCGCGCGCCGGCAACAGAAGACAAGGCCCGGCTACCGGCGGCGGGTGAGGATTCACCGGCCGCGACCGGGTTGCCTCTGCGCGTGCGGTACCGCGGCAGCGAAGTTCGCTACGTGGGTGACGTTGGCGGGCGGGTTGGTCCGCCGCTGGCAGTGGTCTCTTTTGCCAGCGACTCTAGCGGCGTACCGGGCTTCCTCGATTCGCCACAGTGGTTCACCGTAGAGACGGGGAAGAACAAACTGAACCCAGGACTCGACCGCGTGATCGCCGGCATGCAGCCGGGTGAGCGCCGCGTGGTGATTGTGCCGGCTGCCCTGGGCTACGGCCGCGCCGGGCTTTATCCGCCCGAAACGCCGGGGAAGAAGCGCTTCGTGATTTCACCCAATGCCCTGCTGGTGTATGACGTTGAGGCGCTGGCGCAGTAAGGCCACGTTCTGCTGTTTTGCCAGCGAGAGGCGCGGAAGGGGGAAATGGAACTATGCGCGTGGCCCGGCCAGTGCGTTGTTACTGGACAGCGGCAACACCACGCGGGCTGCGACGAATTCGCGAAGCTGTGGCGCGCGGGCGGAACCATGCGGAACCGCCCACGCCACCTACTGATTCGTGAGCACCGTCGCGGCTTCGAAGGCCGCTACCGACAGTAGACCTTTTTCCTTCAAGCCGGATAAAGCCAGGCCATACCGGCCGCGAATGCCGGTCTTTTCGAAGATGTGCTTCAAGTGGATTTTCACGGTGCCCGTCCGGATACCCAGGCTGCTCCCGATATCTTTGTTCTTCAGGCCGCGCTCCACCAGGTCCATTACTTGCATTTCCCGCGCGGTTAGAGGGCTTCGCGCCAGGCGGACCGGACGATCCGGGGCGCGGAGCAAATCTTCTTCCATCCAGGTGGTTCCGGCCGCGACGGAGCGGAGACAGTTCAAGAGCGTTTGCAGCGGCGCGGTTTTGCGGACGACGCCCGCTGCGCCGGCTTGAAGAAACCGCAGCGCTTCGGCTTCCGGGACAGAGCCGCCCCAAACCACTACGCCGATGCGGGAACCGGCTTTGCGGAGGGTTCTGAGGCAATCCATTACGGCGTGGGTGCCAAAATCCTTGTCTACCACCAGGATGGATGGCTGCAGTTCGCGCGCCGCATCCATTCCTTCCACTAATGAGGTCTCGGCAGCGACTACGCGCAACCCATCCGCCGATTCCAACAGGCTTCGTAAGCCTTCGATGGCAATCGGCTCGGTATCACATACTGCGACAGTTCCCACGGATATTTTCCTGTAACGCACCGCCGAGCGGCGCTTCTATATGCTCTATCGGTGCGGCGGGGCAGAAGGGATAGTTCTTTTTGGGAGTAACGATTCTCAAATTCCCGCTAAGTTTTCCTTAGCGGATATTCAGCCAGGTCAATCCAGCAGTTTCCCAGGCTATTTTGGACGAAGGTAGCGCGATCGGCACGGAAGCGCCGTTTGCCGGTGAATTCACGCCAGCGGCGCTCGGCCAGATGTTGGGCGCCGGCCACCTGGTCGTGCGGAAGTTCCTGTGCCAGGGTGATGTGCGGATGATAGGGGAACGGCTCGGGGAATTCCAGCGGGCCGGCATTCATAGCCGCGTGCATCTGGCGCAATTGAGCGGCGCCGGCACCGAGCTCAATATAGATGACGTCGGTGACCGGAAAAATGCGGATGCCGGCGAGTTCCACGTGGAAGGCTGCCCGGTCTTCGGTGAGGATGCGGACTTGCGCGGAGGCAATTTTCCAATCTACAGACAGCGACCTGGGGGGCAGTACGCTGACGTGGGCGTGGGGATTGCATCTGGGGGCCAGCTCGCGGCGCAGGTCATCCAGAAAAACGCCCAGCGGGCCGCGGATGTACATTACCAGCGCAAAGACGTTCAGCCGCTGATCGGGAGGGATGGAAACGGGGCCCTCGCCCGGGTCGGATGGCATGCACCTCCTATGGTAACCACATTGCGGCGTCCCGCTGCTGGTACGCTGAAAAGGATGCCGCTTCCTGAATCAACCAATCCTCTCCTTTCGGTCCAGTTCCGCGTTCCTTTCGACCGGATCGAAGCCAGGCATGTGCAACCGGCCCTGGCTGAACTGTTGCGCCAGGGGCGCGAACGGCTGACGGCCATTTACAGTGAACCGGGTCCGCGCACGTTCGCCAACACAATGGGGGCGCTGGACAGCTTCACGGAGGGTCTGGACTGGGCGATGGGGGTGGTGCGGCACCTGGAATCGGTGGCCACGTATCCGGAATTGCGGGCCGCCTTCAATGCCGCCCAGCCGGAAGTGAGCGCTTTTTATTCCGGCATCCCGCTGGACGCCGGTTTGTGGGGCGCCATTCAGGCGTTCGCGGCGACTCCGGAGGCGCAGGCGGCCGGACGAATCCGCAGCCGTTTCCTGGAGAAAACGATTGACACTTTTCGGCGCCATGGAGCGGACCTCGACCCGGCCGGCAAGCGGCGACTGGAAGAGATCGACGTGGAACTGACGCAGGTGACTACGAAATTTTCGGAGAACGTGCTCGATTCGACCAATACTTTCGACCTGGTGATTGCGAGCGAAGCAGAACTGGCCGGCCTGCCGCCCAGCGCGATGGCAGCGGCGCGAGAGAGCGCGAAACGCAAGAGCCTGGAAGGCTGGCGCTTCACCCTGCAGGCGCCGGATTACCTGGCGGTGATGACCTATCTGGACAATGCGGCGGTGCGGAGGCAGGTTTACCTGGCCTTTGCGACGCGCGCCACGGAAGGAGGACGCGATAACCGGCCGCTGATTACCCGGATTCTGGAACTGCGCAGCGAGAAGGCCCGCCTGCTGGGCTTTGCGGATTTTGCCGATTTGGTATTGGAAGACCGCATGGCGCACAACGGCGCGCGCGCCATCGGCTTCCTGGAAGACCTGAAGACCAAGACGGAGCGCCGCTTCCGCGAGGAGAACCGCGAACTGTTCGAATACCGGCGGTCGCTGGAGGGACGGGGCGCGCCGGAACTGGAACCGTGGGACGTGGCTTACTATGCCGAGAAACAGCGGGCCGCGCTCTACGATTTCGATGAGGAATCCCTGCGGCCCTACTTCCCCCTGGAAAGCGTAGTAGCCGGAATGTTCCAATTGGTGGGCCGGCTATACGGCATTCGCGTGACGGAAGAAAAAGGTGTGCCGGTGTGGGACCAGGCGGTGCGCTACTACAACGTGAACGATGAGAATGGCGCGCTGCTGGGCGGCTTCTACGCCGACTGGTATCCGCGCGAGAATAAACGGGGCGGCGCGTGGATGGACGGCTTGATCACCGGCGGCCCGTTCGAAGAGGGCCATTTCCATCCGCACCTGGGGCTGATTTGCGGCAATCTGAGTCAACCGGTGGGAGAAAAGCCGGCGCTGCTGACGCACCGCGACGTGGAGACCATTTTTCACGAGTTCGGACACTTGCTGCATCTGCTGCTGAGCCGGGTGGAAATCCGCTCCATGGCCGGTACCAGCGTGGCGTGGGATTTTGTGGAACTGCCATCGCAAATCATGGAGAACTGGTGCTGGGAGCGGGCATCGCTCGACCTGTTTGCGCGGCACTGGGAAACCGGGAAGCCGGTGCCGGAGGAACTCTTCCAGAAGATGAAGCGGGCCAGAACCTTCCGCGCGGCCAATGCACAGATGCGGCAGTTGGGCTTCGGCTTTATGGACCTGCTGCTGCACCGCACGTATTCCGCGGAGCGCGACGGCGACGTGGTGGAGTATACGCGGAAGGTGCTGCAGGAATTCAGCCCGGCGCCGCTGCCTGAAAACCACGCCATGATCGCTGCCTTCACCCACCTGTTCGCCAGCCCGGTGGGTTATGGTGCAGCCTATTATTCGTACAAGTGGGCGGAGGTATTGGACGCCGACGCCTTCACGCGCTTCCGCGAACACGGCATCTTCAGCAGGGAAGTGGGCTGTGAGTTCCGGGAGAAAATTTTGTCGAAAGGCGATAGCGAAGATCCGGCCGAGCTCTACCGCAGTTTCATGGGGCGCGAACCGGATCCACGGGCTTTGCTGGAGCGGTCCGGGCTGGCTTGAGGAAGTCGCTGCGGCTCCGGCGGGATTACTTGGCGAGGGCCTGCTCCACAATCCGCAGGGTTTCCTGAAAGCGCGCGTCCCAACTGGCTCCGGCCACGGCGGCCATGCGGCGCTCGAGCTCGGCGGGGCTGTCTTCGCGCAGCGCGGTCTCAATGGCCGCCAGGTAAGCAGGGTAATCGCCGGCCAGGTAAACATATTCCGCGAATTTGCTGGTTTCCGGCGTCACGACGGCGACTACCGGCTTACCCGTGGCCAGATATTCGCGCAACTTGAGGGGGTTGGCGTGTTTGACGAAGCGCGTCATGCGGTGCGGCAGAATGGCTACATCGAAGGCCTTGGCCCAGCGCGGCAGATCTTCATAGGGCTGAGCACCAGGCAGCACCACGTTGGGGCATTCGGTGAGTTCGCCCAGCGGAGAAGCCACCAGACCAATCAACAGAAAGGTCCACTCCGGCCGCGCGCGCGCCAGATAGGCCAGCAGTTCGTAATCCAACATCTCATTGAGCGTGCCCCAGAAACCAATCACGGGATGGGCGAGAGAACGGACCGCCGCGGCCGGTTCCAGAGTGGGGTCGCTGGCGCGCCCGAAGAGTTCGCTGTCCACTCCGTGGGGCGAGAAGCAGACGTGCTGGTTTAAGGCGCGCTTCGATTCCAGGAGCGTGGAGGACGCGACAAACACCAGGTCGGCCTTGCGGCTTAACTCGTCGTCGAACTGGCGGATGGCGGTCTCATCCACGCCGGGCAGGGCGGAATAATCGTCGATGCAGTAATAGACCACCAACAGCTCACCGAGGTGGCGCGCGAGTTTTTCCGGGTGCGGCACTACGAACCAGGAGAGATACCGCCGGTAGCCGAGTTTGCGCAGTGCCCGCTTGACGCGCCAGCATCCCAGCCACTGGTTCAGCCTTCCGATGCCGGGCAGGCCGCGAAAGGGAATCTGCAGGAGCGTCATCACGTGCAGGCTGTCGTGGATTTTGCGCGGCGCCGCAAACCAGGCCTTGAGGTTGCGCCAGATCTTACGAAAGTCCCGGGAAGTGAGCTCCGGTTTGCGGATGCCCGGTGTTTCGATGTAGAGCACGGGAACCACGGCGGCCAGGCGCCGCGCCATGTGATGGCTGCTGGTGCGGTTTTCGGTAGACCAGACGTTGCCGAAATAGGCGACGCAGTATCCGCGGGAACCCTCGGTCGGTGTGGCTGGCTGGCCCATAGTTTCCACTCAGCGCGCTCTGGCGCGAGCCGCCTCCACCACGCTCACGCAAACTTCGTAGGTATCCCGCGCCACTTGCTCCCAGTCGCGATGGAAGCACTTGGCGATGGCTGGCCGGTCCCACTGCCTGGAGAGCGCGGCGTCAAGCGCCACGCGCAGGCTGGCGGCGTCAATGGGCGGCACAAGAATGCTGGAAGTATGGTCGCACAGTTCGGGGATGCCGCCGACGTTGGTGGCCACAATCGGGCAGCCGCAGGAGAGCGATTCCACAATCACGTTGGGGCATCCCTCGGAATAACTGGGGAGGCAAAACACGTCGGCCGCGCGCATCCACGGGGCCACGCCTTCCGAGGGCACACGGCCCAGCATCAGGATGCGGTTCGCAACGCCTGCCGCGGCGGCATCACGCTCGAAGGTGGCTTTATAATCGCCGTCGCCGATCACTCCGAGCCGCACATCGGGGGCGGATTTCGCGAGCACGGTGAAGGCCTCGAGCAGTTCCGCCATCCCCTTAGTCTTGAGCGCGGAGCCGACGAACAGAATCAGGCGTCCGGCTTCCTTATATCCCACTTCGCGGCGAGCCTCTTGCTGGCTGCCGGGGTGAAAAATGGAACCGTCGCAGCCGTTCAGGACGGTGGTGACATTTTGTGGCGCCGCTCCCAGATTGATGGCGCGGCGGCGCAAGTCTTCGCTGACGGTGATGACGCCGGACGCCCCGGTGAGAGTGCGCTTCACGTTGTGCAACGTGAACGGGTCGGTGATGCGGCAGAGGTCGGAACCGATGGAGCCAACGATGGACGGAATCCCCAGAATGCGGCCCGCGCCGACAGCGGCAAAGCCATCCGGATAGAGCCAGTAATTGACGATGAGGTCGGGGCAGGTAGAGCGCAGCAGAGGTAGCAACTGCCGCAGGCAATAGAAGCCGTTGGTGGGCCGGGTCAGCAGCGGAACGGCGGGGTAATGAAAGTATTTGGTTTCGATTCCGGCGGGCCGGTAATTAGGATCGAGCCGCGCCTGTTCGTGAAACAAAGCCCTGGCGCTGGGATAGGCGGGCAGGGGAACAATGGCTTTGATGTCGGCGAGGTTGCGCAGATATTGGAAGGTCCGAAAAGTCGAGTGGCCCTTGTAGGTGTCGGTGGATGTCGGGAAATAAGAAGAGACCAGAGTGATTTTGAGGGCTCGCGAACGGAAGGCCCTGGGCTTGACCCTGGTGACCGGCTTGACCACCTGTTCGCACTTCTGGTAAGTCTCCCGCGCCGCATCGTCCCAGGAGCGGGGGTAGGCGCGAGAAATGCGCGGACGGTCCCAGGTGCGGGAGAGCGCTTCCCGCAGGGCGCCGGCCAGTTTCGGGAAGTCGCGCGGAGGGACCAGGATACTGTTCTCAGAGTTGACGATTTCCGAGGTGCCGCCCACATCGGAAGCCACCACCGGGCAGCCGGAGTTCACAGCTTCGATAACCACGTTGGGGCAGCCTTCGGAATAACTGGGCAGGCAAAGAACGTCGCTTGAGGCCATCCAGGCGGCCACCTGCCGGCGGTTTTGATCGCCGGGCAGCAGGAGGCGATCCCGCACGCCAAGGGAGCGGGCCAGTTGCTCGATTTGCGTTCGGCGCGGCCCGCTGCCGGCGAAAGCCAGGCGGAAATCCGGGCTCGAACCGGCCACCTGGGCGAAGGCCTTGAGCAGTTCGTTCGTGCCCTTGCCTTCGGCAAACCGGCCCACATAAAGGACCATGCGGACATCGGCGGGCAACTGCAATTCGCGGCGCGCTTCAGCCTGGTCGCGATAACGAAAGACCGAGGATTCGCAGCCGTTCAAGATGGCTGCGCAATGGTCCGGAGCCACTCCCATATCGATAGCGCGCTGGCGCATCTCACGGCTCACGGTGAGGACATAGTCGGCGCCGCGCAGGGTCTTCGAAACCAGGCGGCGGGCAAACGCGTCGGGTATGTGTGACAGATCGGAGCCGCGGGCGGCCACCATGGCGGGAAGGCCGAGGGCGCGGGCCACGCGTAATGCGGCGGAGCCTTCCGGGTGCAGCCAGTAGTTCAAGACCAAGTCCGGGCGAAGCCGGGCCAGATGCGGATAGAGATGCCGCGCGCAGGCCGCGGCGTTCCAGGGCCGGGTGAGCAGGGGAATGGCAGGATACTCGAAGCAAATCACACGCACGGCGGTCGCCGGGGCAGGCAGGCTGACAGGAATAACGGCGCCGCGTTTCGTTCGGGGGATGGGATAGCCGGGGTTGGGACAAATGACCTGTACGTCGGCGTAATTGAGGAGCCGTTCGACGGTCTTGAAAATCGGCCAGCCGCGATACGGCTCGTCGGCAGTGGGAAACAGAGGCGTGACAACCGCAATCAGCATGCAGTCTATATCCGGCTCTCAAACAGCCAGGGATTGTCGATCAGATATTCCACGGTCTTCATGACCGCTTCACGGATGGGATAGCGCGGTTCCCAGCCGAGAGACCGCATCCGGCTGCAATCTAAGAAGATGAACGGGTTGTCGCCGATCCACCCGCGGTCGCCGCCGGTATATTCCAGTTTCGGCTGAAGGCCCAGGCGTTCGCAAATCCAGCCGATGGAATCGTTCACCTGGCAGTACTCGCTGGTGCCCAGGTTGAAGGTGGAGATCTTGTCCTCCACCTGATTCATGGCGCGCAAAATCGCATCCACGCAATCCTCCACGTGCAGGTAGGACTTGCGCTGCAACCCGTTGCCCAGAACGCGAAGCCGGCCGGGGTGGTCGAGAAGCTGTTTCGAAAAATCAAAGACATGTCCGTGAGAGTACCGCGCACCCAGGATGGAAACGAAACGAAAGATGAGGCCCTGCATACCGAAACCTTCACAATAGGCGGCGATCAGGCCCTCGGCGGCCAGTTTGGAGGCGCCGTAGAGCGAAGTCTGCACGGGGAAAGGGCAGTTTTCGGGCGTGGGAATCATCTGCGCTTCGCCATAAACGGATCCAGTGGAGGAAAAGGCGATGCGGCGAATCTGATTGCGGCGCATGGATTCGAGCACGTTCCAGGTGGCGATGGCGTTTTGGTCGAGGTCGCGGCGGGGGTGTTCGGTCCCAAAGCGGACATCGGCGTTCGCGGCCAGATGAAAAACCATCTCGCAACCGTGCATGGCTTCGGAAAGCTGGTCGAACTCCAGAAGGTCGCCGCGCACCAGGCGGAAGGCCGTGTGGGGCGCGGCTCTTTCCAGAAATCGTTCCTGGCCGGTGGAGAAATTATCGTAGCCGACCACCTGGTGGCCCAGGGAAAGCAGGCGGTCCGTCAGATTGCTGCCGATAAAGCCCGCGGCGCCCGTGACAAAACACTTGGCTGGATTACCCATGGAGTTTGGTTATTGATAGAACCTTTTCACAGTCTGGCAAATCCGTTCAATCTGGCTGGGCGAAACTTCGGGATGGATGGGCAGCGAAAGAACTTCACCGGCCAGTCGCTCGCTGACCGGGAAATCGCCGGCCTGGTATCCCAGGTCCACGAAGCAGGCTTGCAAATGGAGCGGCAGCGGGTAATAGATTTCCGTGCCGATGCCGTGCTCCTTCAGATACGCTTGCAACCGGTCGCGGCGCGGGCACAGGATGGAGAACTGGTTGAAGATGTGGCGGGTCTGATAGGGCGCGGGAACCGGCGCGATGACAGGAACATCCATAGCCGCCAGAAGCTCGCGATAAAGCGCCGCGTTGCGCTGGCGGCCCTCCGTCCAGGAATCCAGATAGCGGAATTTCACGCGGAGGACGGCGGCCTGAAGGGCGTCGAGGTGCGAATTGATGCCAACCCAATCGTGAAAGTACCGGCGGCGGCTGCCATGCAGGCGGAGTGCGGCAAGCCGTTCGGCCCGCGATGGATCGCTGGTGGTGAGCATTCCGGCGTCCCCATACCCTCCCAAATTCTTGGTGGGGTAAAAGCTGAAGCATCCGATATCGCCGAGGCTGCCGGCGCGGCGGCCCTTGTATTCGGCTCCGATGGATTGAGCAGCGTCTTCAATTACCGGTATGCCGCGCTCGCGGGCCAGGGCGCACAGCGGATCCATGTCGGCGCAGCCTCCAAAGAGGTGGACGGGGAGGATGGCTTTGATCCTGGGATGCGAAGCCAGGCGCTCGGCCACGCGATTCGCATCGATATTGAAAGTGTCGGCCTGGATATCGGCAAATACCGGCGCGGCGCCGGCGTGATGGATGGCGCCGGCTGTGGCGAAGAAGGTGAAGGGCGCGGTGAGGACCTGGTCGCCGGGTTTGAGATCGAGCGACAGCAGCGCCAGCAGCAGCGCGTCCGTGCCGGAAGCGCATCCCACCCCAAAACACGCACCGGAATAGGCGGCGATTTCCCGTTCGAGCTTCTCCGCTTCCTCACCCATGATGAACTTCTGGGAGTCGATGACGCGGATCACCTCCGCCAGAACCTCTTCACGGATCTGACGATGCTGGGCGGTGAGATCCAGCAGCGGAATTGGCCTTTCGATAACTGTCTCCATGTCGCAATCAGTACTCGCGGTACCGCCCGCGAGCTGCCCGTTGGGCAAATCCTATTGTAGTGGCCCGGGCGTTCCGCTTACAATAGGCAGGTCTATTGTAAAACGCCGGATTTCAATGCGTTTCGGGGTTTTGCCGCAATCGCGCCGCAAGGCAGGTAACGGTGCGGCCTTAGAATCTTTCCCATGCTCCCAGTTGCAATTCTCGCAGGCGGGTTGGCCACGCGCTTGAGGCCGGTTACGGAAAAAATTCCGAAAGCGCTGATCGAGATCAACGGTGAACCTTTCCTGGCGCATCAGCTCAGGCTGCTGGTTTCGAAAGGCGTGCGGCGCGCCACTTTGTGCGTGGGATACCTGGGCCAGATGCTGGAAGATTATGCCGGAGACGGAAGCCGGTTTGGATTGGAACTGACGTACTCGCCGGACGGTCCCAATCTGCGGGGAACGGCCGGAGCGGTGGCGGATGCGCGGCCGTTGCTGGGAGAGAGTTTTTTTGTTTTGTATGGAGATTCCTATTTGCCGTGCGATTACCAGGCCGTGGCCACCGCCTTCACCAGCAGCGGCCGCACCGGGCTGATGACGGTATTCCACAACCAGGACCGATGGGACACCAGCAACGTGCGGTTTGAGGCCGGCCGCATCCTTGTCTATGATAAGAAACTCCGCACTCCGGAGATGCGCTACATCGACTACGGGCTGGGTGTTTTCCACGGCGCGGCGTTTGACTGCATTCCGGAAGCCGGCGCGCACGACCTGGCGAACCTTTATCGGGACCTGCTGGCGCGCGGCGAACTGGCGGGCCTGGAAGTGAAAGAACGTTTTTACGAAACCGGATCGTTCACCGGAATTCAAGAACTTTCCGCCCATCTGGCGGAGAATAAGGCGGCCATTCCATGAGTTTTGCGCAGCAATTTCTTTCCGAGGCAAAGGAAGTGATCGACGGGCTGGATCTGAACCAGATTGAGCGGACCGCGGCGCTTCTGGCGGCAACCCGCGCGGCGGGCGGGCGGCTGTTCATTCTGGGAGTGGGCGGCAGCGCCGCCAACGCTTCCCACGCCGTAAACGACTTCCGCAAGATCGCCGGCCTGGAAGCCTATGCGCCCACCGACAACGTTTCCGAATTGACGGCGCGCACCAACGACGAAGGCTGGGCCACGGTGTTTGAGAGCTGGCTGCGCGGCAGCCGGTTGCGAAAGGAAGACACGGTGCTGGTTTTTTCCGTCGGCGGCGGAAACCTGGAGAAAAATGTCAGCCCCAACCTGGTGATGGCGCTGCAATACGCGAAAAGCGTGGGCGCGCGGATTCTGGGGATTGTGGGGCGCGACGGCGGGTACACGGCGCAAGTGGCGGATGCCTGCGTGATTGTGCCCACGGTCAACGCGGTTCACACTACGCCCCACGCGGAAGCTTTTCAGGCAGTGGTCTGGCACCTGCTGGTGTCACATCCCGATGTCAAGCAATCGGAAACCAAATGGGAATCGGTCCGCTGAAGAGGGCCGTATTTCTGGACCGCGATGGCGTCTTGAACGAGGCGGTCATGCGCGATGGAAAACCGTATCCGCCGCAGTCCGCCGGCGAAGTACGGATTGTGGCCGGTGCGGCGGAAGCACTGGGACGGCTGAAGGCGCTGGGTCTGCCGCTGATTGTGGTGACCAACCAGCCGGACGTGGCGCGCGGCACCCAGACCGCCGAAGCCATCGACCAGATTGGCGCGCGGCTGCTGCAAGAACTGCCGCTGGATGCGATTCTGGTGTGTGCGCACGACGACGCCGACCGGTGTGAGTGCCGCAAGCCGAAACCAGGACTGATTCTGGAAGGCGCCGCGCGCTTCGGCGCGGACCCGCGGGCGAGTTTTCTGGTGGGCGACCGCTGGCGGGATATTGAAGCCGGGCAGGCAGCCGGATGCCGCACCGTCTGGATCGACCGCGGATATCGCGAGCGCGGACCCAGCAGTCCGGCGGACCGGCGGGTGGCGTCGCTCGACGAAGCAGCGGAGTGGATTGTACGGCAGATCGATTTGGAAAAAGATGGAAGCCAATAACAAGGTGAGAGTGGGCCTGGTCGGGGCCGGATACGTTTCGGCGCACCACGCCAGAGCGCTACGCAGCCTGCCGTTTGTCGAAATTGTGGGAATTGCGGATCTGGACGCGGAACGCGCGCGGAAAGTGGCGAAGGAGTTCGCCATCCCGCAAGTGTACCCTTCGCTCAAGGCCATGGCTGAGGCGCGGCCGGAAGTGATTCACGTTCTGACGCCACCCTCCAGCCACGCGGCTCTGGTTCTGGAAGCGCTGGACATGGGCTGCCACGTTCTGGTGGAGAAACCCATGGCGGAGACCGTGGCGGATTGCGACCGTATGATCGAACGGGCACGGGAAAAGGGGCTGGTGCTTTCGGTCGACCACTCGGCGCGCATGGACCCGGTTGTGCTGCAGGCCCTGGAAATTGTGCACAGTGGCGCACTGGGCCAGGTCACTGGCGTCGAGTTTCTGCGCAGTTCCGACTATCCGGCCTATTCGGGCGGCCCGGCGGTGCCGCCGCAATTCCGCAACGGATCCTACCCGTTCCAGGATTTGGGAGTGCACGGATTGTATCTGCTGGAAGCCTTTCTGGGACCCATTCTTCACGCGGAGACGCGGTATTACGCCAGCGGCGTGGGGGACGCCAACCTGGTCTATGACGAATGGCGGACGCTGGTGGAATGTGAACGGGGCACCGGGCAAATGTATATTTCCTGGAATGTCCGGCCCATTCAAAACGAAATTGTGGTGCAGGGCACGCGTGGCGTGATGCAGGTGGATTGTTACCTGCAGACGCTCACCGTCCGCAAGACCTTCCCGGCGCCCAAGCCGGTACAGCGTATCCTTAGCGCCATACTGAATGCGCTTTCCACTTTGTGGCACGTTGGGGTGAATACGCTGCGGTTCGTGACGAAGAAGTTGTTGCCGTCGCCGGGGATTGTGGTTTCCGTAGTGAAGTTCCACGAGGCGCTGCGGAAGAAGGAAGCGCCGCCGGTGCCGCCCGAAGAAGGGCGCCGGATCATCGCGCTGCTGGAACCAGTTTCGCGGCGGGCCGATGCCGATAAGCTGTTGTACCTGACGGAACGCGAACCGGCGCAGTTGCCGCGCATCCTGGTGACCGGCGCCAACGGTTACGTGGGCCGGGCGCTGGTGAAACGGCTGCGCGGCAAGGGCCAGCCAGTGAGGGTGCTGCTGCGCAGGCCGCCGCGCACGCCCATGGGCGACGATGTGCAGGAAGTTTACGGGGACCTGGGAAACCCCGGGGTGGTGGACCGGGCCGTGGAAGGAATGGAGATTGTCTATCACGTAGGCGCGGCGATGAAGGGCGGCAACTTCGAATACCAGAGCGGCACCATCTGGGGAACGCGCAACGTGGTGGAGGCCTGCGCGCGGCACGGCGTGCGCAAGTTGGTGTACGTGAGTTCGATGGCGGTGGTGGACCAGGCGGGCCACAAACCGGGTGTAGTGGTGACCGAGTCCTCTCCGTATGAACCGTACCCGGAACGGCGCGGGCTCTATTCGCAAACCAAGCTGGAAGCGGAGAAGATGGTCCTCGCGGCGGCGGCTGAGAATCGAATCCACGCGGTGCTGCTGCGCCCAGGACAGATTTACGGGCCGGGCCTGGATCAAGCGCCTCCGGGCGGCACGATTGGGATCGCCGGGCGCTGGCTGGTGGCGGGAAATGGCGACCATCGCGCCCAGGTGGTTTACATCGACAACGTGGTGGACGCCCTGGAACTGGCCGCGCAGTCGGACGTGCCGAACGGGGCGATCTTCCAATTGGTGGACCCGGAGGGAATCCGGCAGAGGGATTACATCGATTTTGTACGGCGCAGTGGCCGGCGTGTGCGCGCCTGGTATGTGCCGATCTGGTTTCTGGAGTTGGCCGGATGGGGAGTGGAGTTGCTGGGCAAGCTGTTGAAACGCCCAGTGCCGCTGACCCCCTATCGCGTGCGGTCGCTCACACCGGTGGGCCCGTGCGATTGCAGCGCGGCGCGCACGCAACTGGGCTGGAGTTCGCGAGTGAGCATCCAGGAAGGGATGGCACGCACGTTTCCCGCGGTACACGCAGAATAGAAAGAAAGAAGAGGGGTCTATTGTGAAAGCAGCTCAACTCAAAGTGAAACTGTTCGCCGACGGCGCCGAGAAAAAAAGCATGCTGGAATTGTACGCCGATCCGGCCATCAAGGGATTTACGACGAACCCGACGCTGATGCGGAAGGCCGGCATCACGGATTACCAGGCCTTCGCGAAGGACATCCTGTCGGTGATTCAGGACCGCCCGATTTCCTTCGAAGTATTTGCCGACGAGTTCGACGAAATGGAACGGCAGGCCCGGATCATCGCAACCTGGGGGTCCAACGTCTACGTGAAGATTCCGGTCACGAATACGCGGCGCGAATCGGCATGCCCGTTGGTCAACCGGCTTTCGCATGCGGGCATAAAGCTGAATGTAACAGCCATTCTGACGCTGGACCAGGTGAGCCATGTGGTCGAGGCGCTGGCCGGCGGCGCACCTTCGAATGTCAGCGTGTTTGCCGGGCGCATCGCAGACACGGGCGTGGACCCGGTGCCCGCCATGGCAGAGGCCGTGCAGATGCTTAAGCCCCATCCGCAGATGGAGTTGATCTGGGCGAGCCCACGCGAACTGCTGAATGTCTTTCAGGCCGACGCCATCGGGTGCCACATTATCACAGCGACGCCGGACGTTCTGAAGAAGCTCTCGCTGGTGGGCAAAGACCTGGCCGATTACTCGCTCGATACAGTGAAGATGTTCGCGGACGACGCAGCCAAGAGCGGGTTCACGCTGTAGATCTCTGATCGGGCGATTCAGTAGTTTGTTTCGGTGCGGGTAGCGCTCCCTTACGGGTCGCGGCTCGGAATCGTGTTTAACGGGCGGGCGGCGGGGTTGCCGGGTCGGCCTGGTAGGCTTTCTCGATGCGGTAGATATAGTTGATGGTCTCGCGGTAGGGCGGGATTCCGTTGTACTTGTCCACCACGGCGGGCCCGGCGTTATAGGCGGCTAGCATATGGCGCAGGGATCCATGATACTTGTCGAGCAGATCGCGTAGATAGCGCGCGCCGGCATCCACGTTCTGCGCGGGGTCGCGCGGATCGACTCCGAGATCCCGGGCCGTGCCGGGCATCAACTGCATCAGGCCGATGGCGCCTTTGGGGGAGACGGCGGAAGGGTCGAAATCGGATTCAACGCGCATCATGCTGCGAAGCAGGACATGCGGCAGGCCATACTTATCCGACGCGGTGTCAGCCAGTTCCATGGGCGTTGGCGTGCGTGGAGCAGGGACGGCGGCAGGCTGTGCAGCGGGAACGGGTTCGGCAGGAGCGGCGGCGGCTTCTTCGGGCTCAAACACGCGGACTTCGGCGGCGGCTATCTCCGTGAAACCAGGACCGTTATATAGGCGAACGCGAGCGCCGTCGAGCTCATGGCGGTCCACCCGCAGGCGCGCGCCGCTGGTGAGTATGGCGTACTCACCGGCGGACGCCGTTACGGATGTTAAGAGCAGCAGGAATCCTAGAACGCGCATCGAGCTGTACATCTATTGTGACGCAATTTGGGCGCGAAGCGTGGAGGGGAGTATGGAATGGGCGGCGGGCGATCTGTTCGGGAGGCCGGTCCCACTGACGGCTTCGCCGGGCTGCACAAAAGGGCGGCGTGATGGATGGGGGCGTTGCGCTTGCTTGCGCGCGCGGCTCGGATTCCCGGCGTCACCTGGCGTCGAGAGGGCGATAGGCGACGGCGTCGATTTCGAGTTTGGCGCCGGGCAACGGGAGCGCGGCGACGGCAATGGTGGTGCGGGCCGGCTTGATCTCACCGAAAAACTCGGTGTAGACCTCATTCATAGCAGCGAAATCCTTGACGTCCACGAGGTACACGGCGCAGCGGACCACGTCGGACATGGAACAGCCACAACCTTCCAGAATGCGCCGGATGTTGTTGAGCACCTGGCGGGTTTCCGTCTTGATGTCGCCGAGGACCGGCTGGTTGGTGGCCGGGTCAATGGGAATCTGGCCGGAAACAAAAATAAAATCGCCGGCGCGAACACCGGGAGAGTAAGGGCCGCGCGGAGCAGCGACGCCGGTAGGATAAACGCGTTCGATCATGTCAGTGTCCTTCCGCTTCGAGGAAACGTTCCACTTCGATGGCGGCCTTGCAACCGGCGCCGGATGCCGTGATGGCCTGCCGGTAAGTGCGGTCCTGTACGTCGCCGGCGTGGAAAACGCCGGGGATGTTGGTGCGCGCGCCGCCCTTGGAAATGATGTAGCCGTCGGGATCGGTTTCGATCTGGCCTTTGAAGACCTTGGTGTTGGGAATGTGGCCGATGGCCAGGAAGAAGCCGTCCACCTCCTGCTGCCAGGCTTCGCCGGTCTTGAGATTGCGCAGGCGGACGGAGGTGACCAGTTTCTGGGCGGGGTCGAGGATTTCATCCACCACGGTGTTGAGCAGAAACTTGATTTTGGGATTGGCTCGCGCGCGGTCGAGCATGATTTTGGAGGCGCGGAATTCGTCGCGGCGGTGCACCAGGGTGACCTCACTGCCGAACCGCGAAAGGAAGTTGGCTTCCTCCATGGCGGAATCGCCGCCGCCGATCACCATAATCTTGCGGCCGCGATAGAAGAAGCCGTCACAGGTGGCGCAGGAACTCACTCCGTGGCCGATCAAACGCTGTTCCGACTCGATTCCCAGCCAGCGGGCGGTTGCGCCGGAGGCCACAATCAAAGTGCGGGTTTCCAGCCATTCCCCTTCCACATTGATGCGGAACGGGCGCTGGGAGAGATCCGTGTCGATGACGCTGCCGTGAAGGTATTCGGCGCCGAAGTGCTGCGCCTGGAGCTTCATATTCTCTACGAGGTCGGGGCCGTTGATGCCTTCGGGAAAGCCTGGGAAGTTCTCGACCAGGGTGGTGAGGGAAAGTTGACCGCCGGCTTCATGACCGCTGATGACGAGCGGTTTCAGATTGGCGCGGGCGGAATAGATGGCTGCGGTATTGCCGGCGCAGCCGGAGCCGATAATGACGACGTTGCGCATGGAAAAATAAGGTTACCACGGGCTGGGGCGGGGACGCGAAAAAACGGCTTTTCAACGCCGGGGGCGCGGAGGAGCGGAGAAAGAATTGAGGAAGAAGGAGGGGATTCCTAGGATGAAAGAAACAGCTTTTTACCGCCGAGACGCTCGGACGCTGACAAGAAAGAAGAAGGTCTTCAGTTACCCCTTGTTGGTAGCTCTTTCAGCTCTTTATCCTTCTTTTGCTTTTGTTTTCTCTGTGTCTCCGCGTCTCGGCGGTGAAAAGGCAGTTCTCAGAAGAAAAAATCTTTCAGCTTGCGAAGGGGAGAGCGAGGATCTTCTTGCGGCTCGGCGGGGACTTCCGACGTAGCGGCAAGGCGGGCGGTGGCCTCGGCCAGAAGGATCAGCGTCTCGAAGGCCAGCGCCCGTTCGGTGCGGGAAACGGCCGAGCTGTAGCGGTCTTGCGGAGTGGATTGGCCTAGAGCCGAATGCAGCAGGCCCGTCCAGGGCTCGCGAATGCCGTATTTGAAGCAGAGCCCGCGGGCGCGGGGCAGCCTCGAGGCCAGACGGGCGCGGGCTGCGTCGTAATCGCGCTGCTGGCCGGCCATATCGGAAGAGGGCTTGCCGGAGGGAAGAGATACACGGTAATACTTGCGATAGACAATCTCCCATTGATCCACGGCGTGGAAGAACTGCTCCACGGCCTGGCGTAGCGCCGCGACGAATTCGGCATCGGGAACGGGCTGGGGAGAGTCCATGGGTGGATGCCGCGGATTCGTTAGCCGCCGCCGACAAATTGGACGATTTCGATTTGTGCACCCGCGTCGAGAACCGTGGCGGGCCAGTGTGGCTGCTTCACGATACGGCGGTCCAATTCGACGGCCACGCGCGCGGGATCAAGATCCAATTGGCGAAGAAGACCGAGGATCGTCTCGCCTTGTGGGACAGATTGTGGCTGGCCGTTCACCGTGATCTCAATGGGCATATTGGTTGACACCCTAGTTTTGTTCCAATTATAGTCAAGTTTAAGCCCTTCTCCATAACGCATGCCGACATCACTGACGGAAACCTATTTCCCGGTCCTGGTTCAGGCGCTGGTGGCCATGGCCCTGGCGGCGGGACTGCTGAGCGCGTCATTCCTGCTGGGCAAGAAAGTGCGCAACCGGGTGAAGGACATGCCGTATGAATCGGGCATCGTGCCGACGGGCGATGCACGGCAACGCTTCAGCGTAAAGTTCTACCTGGTGGGGATGCTGTTCATCCTTTTCGATATTGAAGCGATATTTCTATATCCGTGGGCGGTAGTGTTCCGCGACTTGCGGATGGCGGGATTTGTGGAGATGTTGATCTTCGTAATCCTGATTCTTTCCGGATTTTTCTACATCTGGAAAAAGGGTGCGCTGGACTGGGCCAGGCAGGCCGGCCCCATCCGGAAGCCGTGACTGATTCGAAATGCTACCCGAAAGCCTGAAACAACATACCACCGCGGCAGCCGTGGAGTCCTTTGACAGCGACGCCGTGACCGGGGGAAACTTCGATCATTCTGAGTTGACGCTGGAGATTGCCGCGGCCAAAATCGGAAGCATCTGCGGCTTCCTGAAATACGACCAGGGCTTCGTCAGATTGAGCACGGTGACGGCCGTGGACCGGTACCCGGCGGAACCGCGCTTCGAAATGGTGTATCACCTGCACTCGGTGGAGCGCAAACAGCGGGTGCGGCTGAAGTGCCGGCTGAGCGGGACGGACGCGGCAATCGATTCGGTGACGTCCGTCTGGCGGGGCGCCAACTGGTATGAACGGGAAGTGTTCGACCTTTTCGGCATCCAGTTCCGCAACCATCCCAATTTGAAGCGAATCCTGATGCCGGACGATTGGGAAGGCTATCCGCTGCGCAAGGACTACCCCGTGACCGGTTGGAGACTTTAGGCGATGGGCGACCCGATGATTCCCCAACAACCGGCGGCGGTAGCGGAAGACGAAAAGCCGCAAAGCGCGCCGCGCCGCATGGTTTTGAACATGGGCCCGCAGCATCCTTCCACGCACGGCGTGCTGCGCCTGGTGCTGGAACTCGACGGCGAAAACATCATGAAGTGCGAGCCGGAAATCGGCTACCTGCACACGGGGATTGAAAAGGAATTTGAGGTCAAGAATTACCAGCAGGCCGTAACCCTGACGGACCGCGTGGATTACCTGGCGCCGCTCTCCAACAACCTGGGCTACTGCCTGTCCGTGGAAAAGCTGCTGGGGCTGGAGATTCCCCCCAAAGCGCAATGGATGCGCGTAATGCTGACGGAGTTGACGCGCCTCAACAGCCACCTGGTATGGCTGGGCACGCACGCGTTGGACATCGGCGCCATGAGCGTATTCCTCTATTGCTTCCGCGAGCGGGAAGACATTCTGCGCATCTTCGAAATGTTTTCCGGGCAGCGGATGATGACCAGTTATTTCCGCATTGGCGGGCTGGCGCTGGAGCCGCCGCGGGGGTGGTACGACCGCGTCAAGAAATTCATCGACGGCTTTCCCTCCAAAGTGGACGAGTACGAAAACCTGCTCACCAGCAACCGCATCTGGATGGGGCGGACGCAGGGAGTGGGGCGGATTTCGCTGGAAGATATGCTGGACCTGGGCGTGACCGGGCCCATGCTGCGCGCCGCCGGTTTGAAGATTGACGCCCGCAAGGACGAGCCGTACTCCAGCTACGAGAAATTTGATTTTGAGGTTCCGGTGCGGACTGAGAACGATGTCTTCGCGCGCTACCTGGTGCGCATCGAAGAGATGCGCGAGAGTACCAAGATTGTGCGCCAGGCCATGGACGGCATGCCTGAAGGCCCGTGGAAGGCCGACGACCAGCACGTGGTTCTGCCGGACCGGGAGAAGATGAAAACGCAGATGGAAGCGCTCATCTACCACTTCAAGATTGTCACCGAGGGCTTTCGAGTGCCGGCAGGCGAGGTCTACCAGACGATTGAATCGCCGCGCGGCGAACTAGGATTTTACGCGGTGAGCGATGGAACGTCCAAGCCCTTCCGCGTGCATATGAGGACGCCCAGTTTCGCCAATTTGCAGGCCACCGGAACCATGGTGGAAGGTACGCTGATCGCCGATGTGATTGCGGCCATTGGCAGCATGGACTTTGTACTGGGAGATACCGACCGGTAGGTCGCGGGCACATGACTTTTTCTCCACAACTCGAAGCGCGGTTCGCGAAGCTTCTGACCAGCTACCCGCCGGGGCGCCAGCGCTCGGCGATGATTCCGATGCTGCTTTACGCACAGGATGAAATCGGGCAGATTACCGACGAACTGGTGGACGAAGTTGCCAGGCGCGTGGGCGTTACCGCGCTGCAGGTGAACGAAGTGCTGTCGTATTACTCCATGCTGCACCGCAAGCCGCTGGGGAAATACCATGTGCAGGTGTGCACCAACATCAGCTGCCTGCTGCACGACGGCGATAAGCTGTATGAACATGCCTGCAAGAAGTTGGGGATCGGCCACAAGGAAGTGACGGCGGACGGCAACATTTCGATTGAAGAAGTGGAATGCATGGGGGCGTGTTCGTGGGCGCCGGCCGTGCAGATCAATTACGATTTCCATCATTTCGTGACGCCGGAGAAGCTGGATGAGCTTCTGGACGGCCTGAGGAAGAAGTCCTAGCGCATGCTCTACAACGACCCCAGCCCGCTTGAAACCAAAGTGCTGACGCGCCGTTTTGGAATGGCGAATTCGGCGTCGATTGAGACTTACCTGTCCGCCGACGGGTATCAGGCGTTTCGCAAAGCCGCCGGCATGACGCCGGAACAGATCATCGAAGAGATGAAGGCGTCCAACCTGCGCGGGCGCGGCGGCGCGGGCTTCCCCACGGGAATGAAGTGGAGTTTCGTGCCCCGTACTTCACCCAAGCCGAAGTACATTGTGGTGAACGCCGACGAAAGCGAACCGGGCACCTGCAAAGACCGCGTGCTGATTGAAAACGATCCGCACCAGTTGATTGAAGGCGTGCTGATTGCGGGCCTGGCGGTGGATGCGCACGCGGGTTACATTTACGTGCGCGGCGAGTATCGATACCTGATCGAAGTTCTGGAGAAGGCCATCGCGGAAGCCTACGAGAAAGGCTGGCTGGGAAAGAACATTCAGGGCACCGGATTCGATTTCGACCTGTATGCGCACACTGGCGCGGGCGCTTACGAGTGTGGCGAAGAATCGGCGCTGCTGGAATCGCTCGAAGGCAAGCGTGGCATTCCGCGAATCCGGCCGCCGTTTCCGGCGGTGGCGGGCGCGTTCCAATGTCCCACGGTGCTGAATAATGTGGAGACCTATTGCGCCGTGCCGGCGATTCTGCGGGACGGCGGAGCGGCCTTCGCGGCGCTGGGTATCCCCAAATCCGGCGGCACCAAAATGACCTGCCTCACCGGTCACATCAATAAGCCTGGAGTCTACGAACTCAAGCTCGGCTTCCCGGTGAAGCAAATGATTGAGGAAGTGGGCGGCGGCATCCGGTTGGGCCGCAAGCTGAAGGCGTTCATTCCAGGTGGATCGTCCTGCCCGGTGTTGACGGCGGCGGAAGTGGAAGGCGCCACCATGGATTACGATTCCATGGCTCAGCGCAAGACCATGCTGGGTTCGGGCGGCGTCATTATTATGGACGACCACACCTGCATGGTGAAAGCCGCGCTGCGCATCATGCGTTTTTACGCCCATGAAAGCTGCGGCTGGTGCATTCCGTGCCGCGAAGGCACAACCTGGCTGAAGAAGATTCTGGAGCGGTTCCATGGCGGAGGCGGAACGGTAACGGATATCAATCTGATCGGCGACATTGCCAGGAATATGCTGGGCCGCACTTTCTGCCCGCTGGGCGACGCGGCAGCCATGCCGACGATTTCGATTGTGGAGAAGTTCCGGCACGAGTTCGAAGATCACCTGAACGGCAAACCGTGCCCCTATGAGCACGAGAGCCAGGCGGTAACGGTTTAAATGGCGGATCTGGTAAAGCTGACTATCGACGGGAAAGATGTCCAGGCGGCGCCGGGCACTCTGGTGATCGACGCGGCCAAAGCCGTTGGGATTGAAATTCCGGCCTTCTGCTACTACGAAGGGCTCTCGCTGCAGGCCGCCTGCCGCATGTGCCTGGTGGAAGTAGAGAAGATGCCGAAGCTGATGACGGCATGCACACTGCCGGTGGCCGAAGGCATGGTAGTGCGGACGGAAACGCCGCAGGTGGCCACGGCGCGGAAATATACGCTGGAATTCCTGCTCACCAATCATCCGCTGGATTGCCCGGTGTGCGACAAGGGCGGCGAGTGCGAACTGCAGGACATGGTATTCCGCTATGGCGCGGGCGAAAGCCGCTACACGGAAACCAAAGTGCATACGCCGGAGAAGCAGTTTTCGCCGGTGGTGTTCTTCGATGCCCCACGCTGCATCCTGTGCTTTCGGTGCGTGAGGATTTGCGGAGAAGGCCTGGGCGTGGGCGCGCTGGGCGTGATCAACCGCGGCGTGCTGTCGGAGATTGCTCCGAACCACGGCGACCACCTGGAATGCGACGAATGCGGCGCCTGCATCGACATCTGCCCGGTGGGCGCGCTCACCAGCGGCATTTATCGCTACCAGACCAGGCCGTGGGAGATGACCCATGTGGGGACCATCTGCACACATTGTTCCGACGGTTGCAAGACTACGCTGGGCACGCGCAATGACCGCATCATCCGCGGCAATAACCGGGACCGCTCCGGCGTGAACGGCGAATTCCTGTGCATCAAAGGCCGGTACGGGTTCGATTTCTACGATCATCCGGAGCGCTTGCAGGCGCCGCTGTTGCGCACCAACGGCAAACTGGAAGAGGTGTCCTGGTCGCGAGCCCTGGGGGCGGTGGCGGCGCGCTTCAGGCAGACCGTGGCGGATGGCGGCAGCGTGGGCGTGATCGGCTCCAACCACACCACCAACGAAGAAAACTACTACCTGGCGAAATTCGCGCGGGAGATTCTGAAGACCGGCAACATTGACCATCACCGCACGGGCGATGTCGCCACGCTGGTGGACGCGCTGAGCGGCAAGAGCGGGAAACTCGCCACGGTGGCAGATTTATATGAGCGCAAGGCGGCGCTGGTGCTGGGCGCGGACCTGGCGCTGGAACACCCGCTGCTGGCTTACCAGCTGCGAGCCAACTCGCGGCATCACAAAGCGCATATTTATACAGTGACCGAAGGCCCGGTGCGGGAAGACCAGTACGCCGTGGCGAGCTTGCGCGGTCGGGACTACGAACCGCTGCGCGAGAAACTGAAGGCTGAGCCGGAACTGGTGATCGTATTCGGCGATTCTTATAAGGGCGACGAGATCCGCAAGCTGGTGGAGTTCGGCGAATCGCTGGGAATTCCGGTCAGCTACATCTGCCTGGTGGATTATTCGAACTCACGCGGGGCGCTCGATATGGGGCTGGTTCCGGCGGCGGGCGGGTTGCGCATTCCGGAAATGCTGGCCGAGGAACTGGCCGTGCTGTGGGTGGTGGGGTCGAATCCGCTCAAGCCGGCGGCTGCCGGACAAGCGCCCGCCAATCGAAAATGCGGCTTCCTGGTGGTTCAGGATATGTTCCTGACGGAAACCGCGCAGCAGGCGGACGTGGTTTTGCCGGCGGCCTGCGCCTATGAAAAGAACGGAACCATCACCAACGTTTCGGGTGAAGTACAGCGCCTGAAGCGCGCGGTGAGCACGATGGGCGCGAAGCCGGACCTGGAAATCATGGGGTTCATCGCACGGGAGATGGGGATGGCGGCGGCCGTGGGGCCGTGGACGCCGGAAGCGGTATTTGAGGAAATTCGCAAGAATATTCACGGGTACGAAATTTCGCTGCCCGCGATTGAGCTAGGCGGCGCGGCACAGACGATGCCGGTAAACGGGAGGATTCCCGTTGAAAACCGGCCGGACCTGGTGCATTCAGACCACAACGGTCTGTTCACGTCCGGAACTCTCGGGCGTTATTCTAAGGTTCTGAAATCAGTTATGGAAAGTCGCTGAGCCGCTCCATGGACTCATTCATCGTCATCAGCCTGATTAAGACTCTGGTGGTCTTTGCCGTCCTTATGACCACGCTGGCTTACCTGCAATGGGTAGAGCGCAAAGTGATCGCCCACATCCAGGTGCGCCCGGGCCCGTACCGCGTGGGTCCGCACGGGTTGCTGCAGCCACTAGCGGACATCATCAAGCTGCTCACCAAGGAAGACCTGCTGCCGCCCTACGTCAACAAGCCGCTGTATCTGCTGGCGCCGTTTCTGGCGATCACCATGGCGCTGCTGTCAATTTCGGTGATTCCGTTCGGCCCGGAGATTCAGGTGGCCGGCTACAAGACTTACATGCAACTGACGGACCTGAACATCGGCGTGCTGTTCGTGCTCGCGGTCTCGTCGATGGGAGTTTACGGAATCGCGCTGGCGGGCTGGTCGTCGAACAACAAGTACGCGCTGCTGGGCGGGTTGCGCAGTTCGGCGCAGATGATCAGCTACGAATTGCCGATGTCGCTGGCGATTGCCGCGCCGCTGCTGATTTCGAATACGCTGAGCTTGCGCGGACTGGTGGAGAAGCAGGCCGGCGGCATCTGGAACTGGAACGTGCTGCACGGGCCGTTTCCGCAGATTTTCAGCTTCATCATCTTTTTGATTGCGGCCTTCGCCGAAACCAACCGCGTGCCGTTCGATTTGCCGGAAGCCGAAAACGAACTGGTGGCGGGTTTCCATACCGAATACAGCTCCATGAAGTTCGCGTCGTTCTTCATGGCGGAATACGCCAACATGATCACGGTCAGCTGCATGGCCACGCTGCTGTTTCTGGGCGGCTGGGTGGCGCCGTGGCCGGCTGAATACGGCTCCAGCTTTGTGCCGGCGGTGATTTTCGCATTCGCTGGTGTGGTGGCGCTGTATCACGGGTTTCACCCGGCGCGGCGCCGCGATGGCTACACGCTGCCGGTTTTCGGAGTCCTGTTCCTGATTGCGGCCGGGGTATTTCTGCTGCCGCTAGTGCAAAGCTGGCTGATTCCGCTGTTCTGGTTTTGCGCCAAAACGGGCGGGATTCTTTTCGGGTTTATGTGGATTCGCGGCACGCTGCCGCGCTTCCGTTACGACCAACTGATGGGCTTCACCTGGAAGTTCCTTTTCCCGGTAGCCATGCTGAACCTGCTGGTGACCGGCTTTTTGGTGGCTTTGGGATCCTGACATGGACGTCATACTTTTTCTGGTCTTCGCGATCATCGCCGTGGTTTGCGCCATCAATGTGGTGGTGCAGACGCATCCCATTTCAAGCGCCATTTCGCTGGTGGGCGTGATGGGGTCGCTGGCTGTGCTGTACCTGTTGCTGGGTGCGGAGTTTCTGGCGGCGGCGCAGGTGATTGTGTATGCGGGCGCCATCATGGTGCTGTTCGTTTTCGTCATCATGCTGCTGAACGCCGGTGAGGAAGCCAAAAAGGGCCGCTCCTTTACCGCCCAGTTATTGGGATTGCCGCTGCTGGTGAGCTTCCTCGGCCTGATGGCTTATTTCGTGCAGCGCCTGTTCCCGCAGAGCACGCTGGTGCATTTCGGCGGCTTCACGGGCGGCGGGGCGGCGCAAATCGGCCACGCCCTGTTCACCACTTTCCTGCTGCCGTTCGAAGTAACCTCGGTTTTGATTCTGATCGCCATTCTGGGCGCCATTGTTCTGGCGCGGAAGGAGATGGACTGATGCTGGCGGCTGTTCCCATTTCCTGGTTTCTGACTTTGAGCGCGGTGCTGTTCGCGCTGGGCGTAGCGGGTTTCCTCTACCGGCGCAATATCATCACGGTCTTCATGTCGATTGAGCTGATGTTGAACGCGGTGAACCTGAGCTTCGTTACGTTTTCGTATCACCGGCAGCAGGTCAACGGCCACCTTTACGCGTTCTTCGTGATGGTGGTAGCGGCAGCGGAAGCAGCCGTGGGACTGGCGATTATCCTGACGATCTTCAAGAATCGCGGAACGTTGAATATAGATGATGTGGATTCGATGAAGAACTAATGCAACTTTGGCTCATCCCTATCCTTCCGCTGCTGGGCTTCGTGATCAACGGGCTCTTCGGGCGCCGCTTTTCCCGCGGCGTGGTCAGCGCCATCGCCATCGGCAGCGTGGCTCTTTCGTTTGCCTGGGTCCTGAAGACGATCTTCGGCCTGGGCGATTTGAATACGCGCTACGTGGAGCATTATTTCACCTGGATTTCGAGCGGCGCGGTGAACATCGGCGCCGATTTCGCAATCGACCGCCTGACCGTCGTAATGCTGCTGGTAGTCACGGGCATCGGGTCGCTGATCCATATTTATTCCATCGGGTACATGGCGCATGAGGGCGGCTATTACCGCTTCTTCGCATACCTGAACCTTTTCATGTTTTTCATGCTGGTGCTGGTTCTGGCGTCGAACTACCTGCTGCTGTTCGTGGGTTGGGAAGGCGTGGGCCTGTGCAGCTACCTGCTGATCGGTTTTTATTTCGACAAGCAGTTCGCCACCAACGCGGGCAACAAGGCATTCATCGTTAACCGCATCGGCGATTTCGGATTCTCGCTGGCGATGTTTTACATCTTCAAGAATTTCGGATCGCTCGATTTCACCAAGGTGTTTCAACAGGCGCCGGGCACATCGGAAGCCATCCTCACCACCATCGGGCTGCTGCTGCTGGTGGGCGCGTGCGGCAAATCGGCGCAGTTGCCTTTGTATGTATGGCTGCCCGACGCCATGGCCGGCCCCACGCCCGTCTCGGCGCTGATCCACGCCGCCACCATGGTTACGGCGGGCGTCTACATGGTGGCGCGCTCCTGGCCCATCTTCATCCATGCGCCTTCGGCCATGAATGTAGTGGCCGTCGTCGGAATCGCAACCGCCTTCTTTGCGGCCAGCATCGGCCTGGTGCAGAACGATATCAAAAAAGTTTTCGCTTATTCCACGGTTTCGCAACTAGGCTACATGTTCGTGGGCGTAGGCTGCGGCGCTTTCTCGGCCGGCATCTGGCACCTGATGACGCACGCTTTCTTCAAAGCGCTGCTCTTCCTGGGATCGGGCAGCGTCATTCACGCGCTCTCCGGTGAACAGGACCTGCGCCAGATGGGCGGGCTGCGCAAGAAGATCCGCTGGACGTTCCTGACCATGATGTGCGCGGCGGTGGCGATTGCCGGCGTTCCGCCCTTCTCCGGATTCTTCAGCAAGGATGCCATCCTGCTGGCGGCCTACGAGCACGCGCCGTGGATGTACTGGCTGGGCGTGGTGACCGCCGGGATGACGGCATTCTATGTGTTCCGCGCCATGTTCCTGGCCTTCTTTGGGGAATACCGCGGCAAGGAGCATCCGCACGAATCGCCGCCGGTGATGATTGCGCCGCTGGCGGTGCTGGCGGTCTTGTCGCTGGTGGGCGGGTTCTTATTCAACATTCCCGAGTTCCTGAAGGGGATTTTCCCGGTGCGGGAAGCGGCCGAGAACAGCGGACTGATGCTCATCTCAGTGGGCGCCGGAGTTGTGGGAATTCTGCTGGCCTGGTTCATCTACGTACTGAAGCCGGCCATGGCGGATTCGCTGGCTTCCGGCTTTGGCTTCGTATACAAGACCCTGTATAACAAATACTTCGTGGACGAAATCTATGATGCCGCGGTGGTGAATCCGCTGGTCAGAGGATCCCGGACGGTCCTCTGGCAGGCCGTAGACGTCGGGGTGATCGACGGCAGCGTGAATGGTGTCGGCGCTCGAGCGCGCAACCTGGGCGACCTCCTGCGACTGCTGCAATCCGGTAACATCCGCAGCTATGCCACCTGGGTGCTGCTCGGTTCCGTGGTGGCCATCGTGGTAATCGCGTGGGCTGGGATTGGGATGTCGGGAGGCCTCCGATGAACCTGCTGACCCTGGTGCTGATCCTGCCGATGGTGGGCTTTCTAGCCTCACTGACCATTCCGCGGCGGTTCCCGCAAAACAGCCGGGCATGGGCCCTGGCGGTGTCGCTGGCGACGTTCGCGCAATCGCTGATCCTGCTCTCGCAGTTTGACCGCAATGCCCCCGGCGATCAGTTTACCGTGGACATCCCCTGGATTTCCACGCCCGACATTCATTTTCACGTCGCGGTGGACGGCATCAGCCTGTGGCTGATTCTGCTTTCCACTTTCCTGACCCCCATTTGCGTGCTGATTTCCTGGAAATACGTGCAGGACCGCGTAAAGGAATTCTTCGCGTTTCTACTGCTGCTGGAATTCGGCCTGGTGGGCGTGTTTATGGCCCAGGATCTCTTCCTGTTTTACGTGTTCTGGGAAGTCTCTTTGGTGCCGATGTACTTCCTGATCGGCATCTGGGGCCACTCCCGGCGCATTTACGCGGCGGTGAAATTCTTCCTCTACACCATGGCTGGCTCCGTGCTGATGCTGGTGGCCATCATCTACCTGTACAACCGCGCCGGCAGCTTCAGCTATGCCGTAATCCTGGACATGCTGGCGAGCGGAAAACTGACTTTCGCACCGGCGGAGCAGATGCTGCTCTTCCTGGCGTTCTTTGTAGCCTTCGCCATCAAGGTGCCTCTCTTCCCGCTGCACACATGGCTCCCCGATGCACACGTGGAAGCGCCCACTGCCGGCTCCGTGATGCTGGCCAGCGTGATGCTGAAGATGGGCACCTTCGGTATTCTGCATTACTGCCTGCCGCTGTTCCCGGTGGCGGCGCGGCGCTGCGCTCCGTGGATCGCGATTCTGGCCATCATCGGCATCATTTACGGCGCGCTGGTTGCGATGGTGCAGCCCAACATGAAAAAGCTGGTGGCTTATTCTTCCGTGAGCCATTTGGGCTTCGTGGTGCTGGGGATCTTCTCCTTCACGCAGATCGGGATGGATGGCGCGGTTTACCAGATGCTGAACCATGGCATCACCACCGGCGCGCTGTTCGCGCTGGTAGGGTTCCTCTATGAGCGTCGCCACTCGCTCGAGATTGCCGACTATGGCGGCGTTGCCACGGTGGCGCCTTGGCTCTCCACAACGTTCCTGGTAGCCACCCTGGCCAGCATCGGCCTGCCCCTGTTGAACAACTTCGTGGGCGAGTTCCTGGTACTGCAGGGCACGGCCATCGCCAACTTCAGTTGGGCGGCCTGGGCTTCGATCGGCGTGATCCTCTCCGCCTGCTACATGCTCTGGATGTACCAGCGAGTCTTCTATGGAGTGACGGTCGCGGAAGTGAAGAAACACATGCCGGACCTGAGCCTGCGCGAGTGGGCCGCCATTGTGCCCCTGATTGTGATGATGGTGTGGATGGGAGTTTATTCGCAGAGTTTCCTGCCGCCGGTGAGCAAGGCCACGGCGCGCGTCCTCGAGCAGACCCACATCAACGTGCCGGAACGAGTCGACTTGCGGCGGAACGTGGAGGTGGCGCATGCCCGTTAATTTCGGCGCTACCTCAGCCGACCTGATCCGCTTCCTGCCGGAAATCATCCTCACCGTAATGGGCACGGCGCTGATGGTGCTTGACCCGGTGCTGCATAAGCGGGCGTCTTTTGCTTTCGGCCATCTGAGTCTCTTCGCGCTGGCCGCGGCCATGGTGGGCGCGGTGTATGCCAATACCAATCCCGGGACTGCCTTTGGCGGCATGCTGGTGGTGGATGGCTTCGCCACGTATTTTCGCGTGCTGGTGCTGGCGGTGGGCATCCTCACCGTTCTGCCGAGTTATTCCTTCCTGGGCAGGCAGCAGGCCGAAACCAGCGAATACCACGCGCTGCTCCTGTTTTCGATTGCCGGCCAGTGCATGATGGCGGCGGCCAACGATCTGATCATCGTCTTCATCGGCCTGGAAATTTCCTCCATTTCGAGTTACATTCTGGCCGGCTACCTGCGCGATGACAAACGCTCCAACGAAGCGGCGCTGAAATACTTCCTGCTGGGTTCTTTCGCCACGGCGTTCTTCCTTTACGGCGTCGCCATCACCTACGGCACCGTCGGGACGGTGAACCTGACCGATCTCCGCGCGGCGCTCTCCGGGACCGATGCGCCGCCCCTGGGCTTCGTCACTCTGGCGGCCGCGTTGATGTTCGTCGGACTGGGCTTCAAAGTCTCGGCCGCGCCATTCCAGATCTGGGCGCCGGATGTGTATCAGGGCGCGCCCACGCCGATCTCGGCATTCCTTTCGGCCGGTCCCAAGGCCGCCGCGTTCGCGGTCTTTCTGCGCATCTTCATGACCGGCTTCGGTCCCATCGATGCTGCCTGGCAGCCGCTGGTCTGGATTGCCGCGCTGCTCTCCATGACCATTGGAAACTTTGCCGCGCTGCTGCAGACCAACGTCAAGCGCATGCTGGGGTACAGTTCCATCGCGCACGCCGGTTATGTGCTGGTGGCGCTGACCGCGCAGTCCGATACCGGCACAGCGGCGGCCATGTTCTATCTGGCGGCGTACGCGTTCATGAATATCGGCGCCTTCGCGGTGGTGAGCTGGGTGTCGGGACCGGGCGAGAAATATCAAACCCTGGACGACCTGGCGGGCCTGGGACGCAAGCAGCCGATGATGGCCGCCATGCTGACCATCTTCCTTCTTTCGCTGATCGGCGTGCCGCTGACCGGCGGCTTCTTTGGCAAGTTCTATATCTTCAAGGCAGCCATGGATTCCCACCTGGTGTGGCTCTCCGTGCTGGGCCTGCTGAATAGCGCGGTAGCGGCTTATTACTACCTGCGCGTTCTGGTGATGGTCTACATGCACGAACCGGGCGACGCCGTGAACGAGACCAAGCCGTTGACCGCCGGCTTCCGACTGGCGCTGATCGTCCCGGCGTTGGGCACGCTGTTCCTGGGTATCTTCCCAACGTGGGTGCTGGACTTCGCGGGGAAATCGGCGACGCTGGGGAAGTAGGGGTAACGGCTGGGTTCCGTAGCATTTTCCAATCCAGGGGTGATCCCCGATCGGCACCCTATGCCGATTCGGGCCCACCCGGCACCCTCGGGCTTATTGCCGGAAAATCCGGTCGAAGAATTCCCGCGTGCGCCCGCGGATTTCGCCGAGAGCAGTGTCCAGGCGCCGGTCGTGCCAGGATTGCGGAGTCCATCGCTTCACCAGGTTCGTCAGCACTTCCAGTTGTGCCGGCGACGCCGGTAAACTTCCCTCCACATGTCCGGTGGAAACGCGCTGGCCATGGTCCACGGCGCGATAGAAGGTGGCCGCCTCGCGCAGGAAATCGGCGTCTTCGCGATCCAGGTGGCCCATCTTCTCGATCACGTCGATGCGCTCCGGCGTGTTCAGCACTTTATAAAAGATGCCGGCGCCCTTGAGGCGCAAATACATCAGCGCAAAATCGATGTCGTAGTAGCCGCCCGCGCCGGCCTTAAACGGATTGCGCTGCCCCTGCTCGCGCTCCAGCCGGGCGCGCATTTCCGCCAGCTCCTTGCGCGACCGCATGCTCTGCCCGTAGCGCCGCCAGTCCAGTTCCTGCAACTCATGCAGAAAGCCGGTCGCCCGTTCCATATCGCCCGCCACGGCCCGCGATTTCATGTAAGTAATGCCTTCCCAGGCCTCCGCGTGGCTGGAGAAGTAACTCTTGTATGCGCCTTCCAGTTGCACCAGATCGCCGGCACGGCCGTTCGGCCGCAACCGCGTGTCCACCGTGAACATCATGCCTTCGCCGGTGTACGCGCTCATCGTCTGGATCGTGCGTTCCGCCACGCCCGTCCAGAAAACCAGCTCGCCTGCCTCTTCGTCCGGGATGACGAAAACCAGGTCGGCGTCGGAGCCCAGGTCGAATTCGCTCATGCCCAGCCGGCCCAGGGCGATCACCATCATCTCCGGACGGCCAGGCTCGGGTTCGCGCCGGGCCTCACGCAGAGCGATCCGGTATGCCGCGTCGATCACACTATCGGCCAGTGCCGACGTCTTCTTCAGCGTGGCGAAAATCGGGGCGGCTTCCAGCAGGCTTTCACTTTGGATCCGCACCATCTGGCGCCGGTAGAAGCGCCGCAGGCCGCTGCCGTCATCCAGCAGTTCGGTGTCGCAGCACGGCACCCCGCCGATTTCATCCAGCAATTCGGGAAACCGCAGCAGGTCATCGGCAAAATGCGCGCTGTGCTCGAAAATATCCAGCACCCCCGCGGCCAGCTTCTCGTCCGAATCCAGGCGGGCCAGCAATTCCGGGGCCGCCATGGCCTTCTCCAGGAAATGCTCAAAGCGCTCGCGTCCGCGGCGCAGGGTGGCGCCGGCAGCCGCTGCCAGCCGCGGCGCGCGCTGCTCCAACGCCCGGGTCAGATTGCTGGCGGGCGCTACCGGTTCCGGCTGGTCCACCACACCGGCCGCCGGCGGCGTCCAGTCGTCCGGGGTCTGCTGCATGTGAACCACGCGGTCATAGGCTTCGAGCACCGCCGCCTGATGCTCCGCCAGCCGCTGCTTCAGGCTCTCGCCATCGAGCGCCGTCCCGGTGTTCTCGAGCGGCAGCTTGCGCGCCAGCAGATCCAACTCGCCCACGTCCGTCGGCAGCGTGTGCGTCTGCCGGTCCTCGTCCATCTGCAGACGGTGCTCCACGTGCCGCAGAAACTGGTAGGCCGCTACCAGCCGGGCGTACTCGGGCCCGGAAAGCAGCCCTTTGTCGCGCAGACGGAACAGCGCAAACATCGTGCCGCCATGCCGTACCCATTGTTCCCGTCCGCCATGCAGCCGCTGCAGGCACTGCGCCAGAAACTCAATGTCGCGGATGCCGCCGGGCGCCAGCTTCACGTCCAGGCCCCGCAGCCGGCCTTTCTTGGCCGCCATCTTTTCACCGATGCGCTGCCGGGTTTCGGAAACCGCTTCCACGCTCCGGAAATCGAGCGAGCTCTGATAAATCAGCGGCTCCACGAAATCCAGTAGCGCCGTCCCCGGCCCGGACTCGCCGGCCGAAACGCGCGCCTTGATCAGCATCTGCTTTTCCCAATCGCGCGCCCGTTCGGCATAGTAAGTCCGCGCGCCTTCAAGTGAGGTGCAGATTTCTCCCAGCGTTCCATCGGGCCGTAGGCGCAGGTCAACGCGGTAGCACTGGCCCTCGGCCGTGTAGGCCGAAAGCAACGCGGTGTAATCGTTGGCGACCTTCTTGTAGAACTCCTTATTGCTCAGCCGCGCCGCTCCATCCGTCTCGCCGCTGCCGCCATAGACGAACATCAGATCGATGTCGGAGCTGTAGTTCAGCTCCTGGCCGCCCAGTTTGCCCAGCGCAATCACGGAGAAACCGCACGGCGTTCCGTCCGCCAGACGCGGTTCGCCGTGGCGCGCCACCAGCTCCGTGCGAATGCGGCCATAGGTGACGTCCAGAATCGCGTCCGCCAGATTCGACAGCTCTTCGGTGACATCCGAAAGTGTTCCCACGCTCATCACGTCGCGCAGTACAATGCGCAACAGTTTCAGCCGTCGAAAGCGCGCCAGTTCCACCGCCGCCGGTATGCCCGCTCCATCTTTACCCAGGAACTCAAGCAGCGCATGCGCATACTCATCGGCCGACAGAACGCGATAGAAGTTCCCGGAATTGGCCACGCCCAGCAGGCGCTCCGGGTTCCGCAGAACCGTTTCCGAAAGGAACTGGCTGTAGGAAAAAAGATTGACCGCGCAGCGCAGGGCCGCGGGCGCACTGGCGATCCGCTCAAAGGCCGAAGGCGAATCCTGCCGGAGCCGTTCCAGCAGCCGCGCCGCTGCGGGCGGGTTCGGCGTAGCGTCCAGCAACATTTGAATCCGCGCCGCTACGCGCTCCGGCAATCCCGCCCCCAACCGGAGCACTTCCGTGGAACTTTGCATGAAGTCAGGCTAACTGGGCCACTACCGCAATTATATCCGACACGCCGACAGGCCCGGGTTCCACCACGCTGGCATAAAAGCCGGCCATGCCCCAGCGTGGCGATGTGTGGTCCAGCGCCTTCACTTTCTTGTCATAGATCGCGCGGCCCAGCGTCTCGCCGTAAATGTCCAGCGCCGAACACGGCCCGCGTGGCTGTGTGATCTCAAGCAGCGCGCCGCCCGCGCGCAGCCGGTCCCCAATCCGCAGGCGCCGTACGTCAATCCCGCGCGTGGTGAGGTTCTCACCCAGGGCGCCAAAGAAAACCGGATAGCCCGCCGCCTGCATCTCTTCTACGATCTCGGCAGCAATTATAAGCACCGCCTTGCGCGGGCCGCCGTGAATGTGAGGATGCGCGTGGCCGTCGCCTTCAATCCCCATAGGCGCACAAAAGCCTCCCGAAACCGGACGTTTCGGGAGGCCTCCGTGAGAAATACTAACTTGTACGATGGTGCCTTGCACTTCTGTCTTCTGACCACCTGTCGGAGCCGCGACCGTTAGGGAGCGCTACCCACACCAAACAACAACTCACCCGGCCAGACCACTCTAGATGTCGTAATACAAGGCGAACTCATAAGGATGCGGCCGCAGACGCACGGCATCCGCCTCATTCTTCCGCTTGTATTCGATGTAAGTCTCGATCAGCTCTTCGGTGAACACGTCGCCCCGCAACAGGTAGGCATGATCCTGTTCCAGGCAGTTCAACGCTTCCTCAAGCGAACCTGGCATGGAGGGAACGCTCTTCATTTCCTCCGGCGAAAGATCGTAGATGTCCTTGTCCAGCGGTTCGCCCGGATGGATCTTGTTGATCACTCCATCCATGCCGGCCATCAGCATGGCGGAGAAAGCCAGGTAAGGATTCGCGGCCGGATCGGGCGGCCGGAATTCCACGCGCTTGGCCTTGGGGCTTGCCGAATACATCGGGATGCGGCAGGCGGCCGAGCGATTGCGGCGTGAATAGGCCAGATTCACCGGCGCTTCGTAGCCCGGCACCAGCCGCTTGTAACTATTCGTAGTCGGGGCGATGATGGCGGCAAGCGAACGTGCGTGCTTCAGCAGGCCGCCGATATAATGGAGCGCCATCTGGCTCATGCCGGCATAGCCATCGCCCGCGAACAGCGGCTTGCCTTCTTTCCAAAGGCTCTGGTGGCAATGCATGCCGCTCCCGTTATCTCCGAAGAGCGGCTTCGGCATGAAGGTGACGGTCTTGCCGTACTGGTTCGCCACGTTGCGGATGATGTACTTGTACAACATCATGTTGTCCGCGGATTTCACCAGTTTGTCGAACCGCTGATCGATTTCGCACTGGCCCCCGGTGGCCACTTCATGGTGATGACACTCAATGTGCAGCCCGCACTTGATCATCACCTGCACCATTTCACTGCGCAGATCCTGGTAATGGTCGGTGGGCGGCACCGGGAAGTAGCCTTCCTTGTAGCGCGGGCGGTAGCCCAGGTTATTCTCTTCGCGCCCTGAGTTCCAGCGTCCCTCGTCGGCGTCGATAAAGTAAAAACCGCAGTGCTGATTCTGGTCGAACCGGATGTTGTCGAAGATGAAGAATTCGGCTTCCGCGCCGAAGTACGCTTCGTCGGCCACGCCGCTGTTCTTGAGATAAAGCTCGGCCTTTTGCGCGATCCAGCGCGGGTCGCGCTCATACCGCTGCTTCGTGATCGGATCTTTGACATCCCCATACATCACCAGCGTGGAAAACTCCGCGAAGGGGTCCATGATGGCGGTGTTCGGATCGGGGATCAGGAGCATGTCGCTTTCGTGGATCGCCGCCCAACCGCGGATACTCGATCCATCCATGCCGAAGCCTTCTTCAAAGCTGCTTTCGCTCAGCTCGCTGATCGGGTAGGAAACGTGATGCTGCAAACTCGGAATGTCGGTGAATCTCAAATCGAGTTGCTTCGCGTCGTTTTTCTTGGCAAACTCTAATACTTCGTGCGGACTCATCAATCCTCCAGCAGGGCACTTTAGACTTAGTGGGGTCGTCGCAGTCGCAGAATGGCCTTAGCGTAGCCTACTGCACGTCGACGGTCAAGCCAACCAACCGGCCGATGTAAATTCGGCAGGGCCGGTTGCTGGCCCTGAACAATGCGGCGGTGCTCGGCGATCTTCAAATCCCGCCGGGCAACCGATTGGAAGCGTTGACGCGAGAACGCAAGGGGCAGCACAGCATCGAATCAACGATCAGTATCGCATCTGCTTTACCTGGAAAGAGGACGGACCCTTTGATGTCGAAATCACGAACCACTACCGCTAAGAAGGCTGCGAGCGTCAAGCTTCCGCCCGTTCACCCGGGAGAAATTCTGAAGGAAGCTCTGGCCGATCTGGGCATCAGTATGAACCGGCTGGCGCAGGCATTGCGCGTCCCCGCCAATCGCATTTCAGAAATCGTCGCCGGGCAGCGCGCCATCACTGGAGAAACAGCCCTACGGCTGGCCGCTACTTCAATACGACTCCAGCCTATTGGATTGGCATGCAGGCCCAGTTTGACCTCGACGGCGCGCGATGAGTGGGACGCCAGGATCCAGGCCGAAGTCCAACCGCGCCAGGCAGCCTGACGCCGGTTCGAGCCCGATTCCTCGCTTTCTTCTCCGCGATCTCCGCGTCTCCGCGGTAGAGAGAAGCCAGCCCGCCGGCCCGAAGCACTTTCCCGCTTGACCGTATGGGGCCATTTGACCTTATGCGGTCGCCGCCTAAGCCCCCTGGCCGCCGCTTAGACGAATAACCGCCTTGCCTCGTGCGCAGGTCGGGTTAGGCCCTTCTCTTGCACGGGGAAAGCCGTCGCGGCAACCATCGTTCGCGCCACTCGCCCGGCCGCCCGGAGACGGAATGGAGAAGCACCAATGAATGAAGCCGACCACAGTTCTCACCAGCACGGAACGCCGGCCCGCGAAAGTACTCACCACGACACGCCGGCTTACTGGAGACGGGCGCATCGTGACTGGCGTTTCTGGGTGGCTCTCGTGTTTATGCTGGCGGCCATCAGCATCTACTTCCTGAGCGACGACATGGCCCTCCTGCGCCACGGTTAGCCATCGCGCACGCAAGTCGCAGTCGCGCTGTTCCTGCCCGGCTTCGGTCGTGCGCTTCGCAGCCTGCTAAAATTCAAATCACGTGGTAGTGGAGGCTTCATGAGAAACTTATTGTTTGCATTGTTGCTTGCGATTTGTGCGCAGCCGGTGTTCGCCCAGGGTGCACCCGCGCGGGGAACGGCTGACCAGCCGTATACGATGGAGTATTACTACAAAGTGCAGTGGGGACACCAGCAGGAGTTCCTCCAGCTCTTTCTGAAGAACCATTACCCCTTGCTGCAGAAAATAATCGCTAGCGGCCGCATGATCTCGGTGAAGGTGGAGCAGCCGGCCAACCACATGACCGAGGATGCCCGGTGGGATTTTCGCGTCACCATCCGCTTCAAGAACTCAACGGCGGCCACCACGCCCAATCTCGACGAAGATCGTCTCATCCGGGAACTCTGGCCCGATCATGCCACCTACCTGAAGGAGGAACAGCGGCGGTTCGAGATTTTGCTGGCCCATTGGGATATGGCCGTGACGGACATCACGCCCGCGGAACAATAGCGCGAACGCAACAGGCGATGTCTGCCCACCCGGGACACCCGGGGCGCTGAAACCCTTCGGCACCGACCAAGCGGCCGCCTAGGTCAAAGGAATCCCGGATTCTCCTGCTGAAAAACACAACAGGCAAGCCGGATCTCCGTAGCAGGCATCGCTGAAGAGCGTCGGTGTGACTGCCGGAAACGTCATAATCTGTAGCAAGACTCAACGGCAATCTGCCCCCCCCAATTCGTTCACTCGTGATACCGAACTCGCAATAAGCAAGAATCTTGGATCTGAGGCATAATCTTAAGTGTTTTATTTACATCTGCTTGTGCGCCAAGTACGTGAAGGGCCAGCAAAATATAGGACTTTAGAGTCTTGAATTCCTGATTTGGATGTAGTAAGGTTGGGATTCGAGAAGATTTTCTCGATATAGTTTTCTCTATATGAGAAACTTGGCCCCCCTAACGCGGCTGCACGAGATCCCGGAAGCCAGCCTCCGGCGCCTGCCAATCTATTACCGCTGCCTGCGGGACATGCAGACTTCGGGGATGACACAAGTCTCCTGCTCCGACCTGGCACGCTTTCTGGGCTTGGACCCGACCCAGGTCCGCAAAGATATCGAGATGACCGGGATCGTGGGCAAACCGAGAGTTGGATACGCGCTTGGCGAATTAATCCGCTGGGTCGAGAATTTCCTGGGCTGGAACAGGCCGAAGGAAGCCGTACTGGCGGGCGCAGGCAGTTTGGGAAGCGCCCTGCTGGGCTATGAGAAGTTTCGCAGCCACGGAATGGAGATTGTGGCGGCGTTCGACATCGACCCCCAAAAGACCGGCCAGCGGATCCACGGAACGGAAGTGCAGCCGATGCTCCTGCTGCCCGACTTCATTCGCCGCAACCATACTTTGCTGGGCCTGATTGCCACGCCGGCGGCAGCCGCGCAACAGGTGGCGGACCTGATGGTGAACGGAGGCATCCGGGCCATCTGGAACTTCGCGCCGGCTCACATTCAAGTCTCCAGCCGCGTCATTCTGCAGAACGAGGATCTTTACCACTCACTGGCGTCGCTCTCATTCAAACTGGAAAGCCGGATGGGCGTGACGCCGGTTGCAAACGGAATCAACTATGTCAAAGAAAATTGATGTTACCGAACTTGTCCTTCGCGACGGCCACCAGAGCCTGCTGGCAACGCGGATGGCTATGGAAGATATGGTGCCAGCGTGCGCGGACATTGACCAGGCGGGGTTCTGGTCGGTGGAATGCTGGGGAGGCGCGACATTCGACTCCTGCATCCGCTTCCTGAATGAGGACCCTTGGGAGCGGCTGCGCCAGTTCCGCAAACTGCTTCCCAACAGCCGCCTGCAGATGCTGCTGCGCGGGCAGAACATTCTGGGTTATCGCCACTATGAAGACACTGTAGTGGACCGGTTCGTGGACAAGGCCGCGGAGAACGGAATGGATGTTTTCCGCGTCTTCGACGCGCTCAACGACCTCCGCAATCTGCGGCGCGCCATTGCGGCCGTGCGGCGCACCGGAAAGCACGCTCAGGGAACCATCTCCTACACAGTGAGCCCGCTGCACACCAATGGCGATTTCGTGGAAATGGCGGAGAAACTGGTGGAAATGGGAAGCGACTCCATTTGCATCAAGGATATGGCGGCGCTCCTCAAGCCGCAAGCGGCCTATGACCTTGTGAAGGGGATCAAGGAAGCCTGTGGGCAGGACACCCGCGTTCACGTGCATTGCCACGCAACCACCGGCGTCACTCTCGTCAGCCTCATGAAGGCCATCGAAGCGGGCGCGGACTGCGTCGACACCTGCATCAGCTCACTCAGCCTGGGACCCGGCCACAATCCCACCGAGAGCCTGGTGGAGATGCTCGAAGGCACCGGTTTTACTACCAGCCTCGACAAGGCGCGCCTGATCCGCCTGAAGAAATACTTCGCCCGAATCCGGCCGCGCTATAAAGAATTCCTGTCCAACATCACGGGTGTGGAAACGGAGATTTTCGACAGCCAGATTCCCGGCGGCATGTTGTCCAACATGGAAAGCCAGTTGAAGCAGCAGGGCGCCGGCGACCGGATGGAAGAAGTGATGGCGGAAGTGCCCAGGGTGCGCGCGGACGCAGGTTTCCCTCCTCTGGTGACGCCATCCAGCCAGATTGTGGGCACGCAGGCGGTGTTCAACGTGATGATGGGCCGCTACAAAGTGCTCACCGGCGAATTCGCCGACCTGATGCTGGGATACTACGGCGAAACCATTGGGCCGCGGAACCCCAAGGTGATTGAAATCGCGGCGAAACAGACCGGAAAAGTCCCCATCAACGGGCGGCCCGCCGACCTGTTGAAGCCGGAGTGGCAGGAACTACGAGACGCCGCCGTGGAACTGTCGGGCTGCAACGGTTCCGATGAGGACGTGCTGACGTACGCGATGTTCCCCAAAGTAGCGCCCAACTTCTTCAAGGACCGGGAGAAGGGACCGAAGAACTTGGGTAAGGATCCGAATGAGAAACCGGCCGCGGCGCCTGCGCCTCCTCCGGCCAAAGCGGTCCCGGATAACGGCAGCGGTTCCGTCCGGACCACCATCACCTACGATGTCAAATGCAACGGCAAGACTCACAAAGTGACCGTCGCACCGGTGCAATAGGAAAAGAACAGGAACTCATAAAGGAGCAATTTCATATGGCCATTCATACGATGCAGGAAAGGGTCGCCGAACTCCGTAAGCGGTCCGGCGAAGCCATGCTGGGCGGTGGCGAAGACCGGCTGGAAAAGCAGCATCAGGGCGGCAAACTGACGGCGCGCGAAAGAGTCGCGGCGCTGGTGGACGAAGGCAGCTTCGATGAGGCCGGTCTGTTCGCCGAACACCGCGCCACGTTGTTCGGCATGGCCGACAAGAGCTTCCCGGCCGATGGCGTGGTCACAGGCGCCGCCACGGTGGGCGGCCGCCTCATCCACCTGGCAAGCCAGGATTTCACCGTTTCGGGCGGCTCCGCCGGGGAAGTGCATTCCATCAAGGTAGCCGAGATCATGCAGCAATCGCTCAAGACCGGCTCCCCGTTCGTCTTTGTGAATGATTCGGGCGGTGCGCGCGTGCAGGAGGGCATCGATTCGCTCTCCGGGTATGGCAAGGTTTTCTACACCAATGTCATGCTTTCCGGGGCGGTCCCGCAAATCTCGCTGATTTGCGGCCCTTGCGCGGGCGGCGCGGCGTATAGTCCGGCGCTGACGGATTTCATCATCCAAACACGCCAGGCGCAGATGTTCATCACCGGACCCCAGGTCATCAAGGGCGTCACCGGTGAGGTCGTAACGGCGGAACAACTGGGCGGCGCGGAGGCTCACATGGCCAATTCCGGCGTGATCCACTTCATCGCCGAGGACGACCGCCATGCCGTGCTGCTGGCTCAGAAACTGCTTAGCTTCCTGCCTTCGAACAATCTGGAAGATCCGCCGCGCCTGGAAGGCAACACCAACGTGGATGCCGACCCGGCACTCGATTCGATTGTGCCCTCGGAGATCAAGAAGGGCTACGACATTCGCGACGTGATTGCGAAAGTGGTGGACTTTGCCGACTTTCTGGAAGTGCAAGCCGGTTATGCGATGAATATCGTGGTGGGCTTTGCGCGCATTGCGGGGCGCACCGTCGGGATCATCGCCAATCAACCGTGCGTGCAGGCGGGCGTGTTGGATATCAATGCGTCCAACAAGGCCGCCCGTTTCATTCGCTTCTGCAACGCCTTCAATATTTCGCTGCTGACGTTCGTGGATGTGCCGGGTTTCCTGCCGGGCGTGCAGCAGGAGCACGGCGGCATTATCCGTCACGGAGCGAAGATGCTGTTCGCCTATTCGGCGGCCACGGTTCCCAAGATCACCGTCATTTTGCGCAAGTGCTACGGCGGCGCGTATCTGGCGATGTGCGGCAAGGATCTGGGCGCGGACCGCGTATTCGCGTGGCCCACCGCGGAGATTGCGGTGATGGGCGCGGAAGGCGCGGCGGAGATTGTGTTCCGCAAGGAGATTTCGGAAGCTGCCGACAAACCAGCCAAGCGGGCGGAAGTGATTGAGCAGTACCGCGAGGCCTTCTCGAACCCCTACGTGGCGGCCGGACGGCGTCTGGTGGATTCGGTCATCGAACCTTCCCAGACGCGGCGGCACGTGGCCCAGGTTATGGAGTATCTGCATACCAAACGCGAATTGCGGCCGCCCAAGAAGCACGGGCTGATGCCGCTCTGAGGAGAGAGAACCTATGGCAAAAACCACAGTAGCGGAACTCGCCTCCAGGCTGGAACAGCTGCAGGCGCAGATCGCCGAAATGGCTCACCATATCGAGACTTTGGAGAAAGCGAAGTCCGGCGGGCATGTCACGAACGGCCGCGGGGCGGTTGCGGTAATGCCTGCCCCGGCCGCGGCGGAGCCGGGTATTTCGGAAGAGGAACTGCTTGCAGTCGCAGCCGCGATTGGCGCGTTCCTGGGAGTGCGTGCTCACATCCGGCAGATCCGGCTGGTGAGTTCCACCGCATGGGCGGTAGAGGGGCGTGTATCGATCCAGGCGTCCCACAGGTTGCAAGGCTAAGGAGGCGCCATGAGACTGAACATTACGATTGATCAGAAGACATACGAAGTTGACGTGGATGCGGCGGAGCCGGAACCGTTCGCAGCCATGCCGCTCAGCGTGGGCGGCTTGAACCTGGGCTCAGCGCCGATGCGCGTTCCCGCGGCCCCGTTGCCGGCGAAACCAGTCGACAGCGCGCCCGTGAACGAGGAAAAAGTCTGCCGCAGCCCGGTTTCGGGCATCGTGGTCAAGGTAACGGCCCAGCCGGGACAGAAACTGCAGACAGGCGACGTCCTGCTGGTGCTCGAAGCCATGAAGATGGAAACCAGTATCACTGCGCCATTGCCGGGCAAAATTGCCGCGATACGGGTGAATCAGGGCGACAGCGTGCAGGCCGGCCAGGTGGTCGTGGAGTTCGAATAATGAATACGCAAATGGAACAGATACCAGGCTTTCTGTTTTTCGATCATGTGGCTATTTCAGTAAAGCCGGGCGAACTGGAAGCGCAGGTGAAGGCTTATCGGGCAATGGGCTTTCAGGAAGTGCATCGCGAGGATGTGCTGGGCGGCGACCAGGTGCGGGAGGTGCTCCTCCAGGTGGGCGACGGTCCCAACCTGGTGCAGTTGCTGGAGCCGCTGACGCCGGAATCCCCGGTTTCGAAACAAATCGAAAAGAACGGCGGCCGCGGCGGGATGGCGCATGTGGCCCTGCGAGTGGCCGATATCCAAAAGGCGTTCGACCACTTGAAGCAGAACGGATTCAAGATTATCGACAAGGCTCCGCGCAAAGGGTCGCGCGGGACCACGGTTTTCTTCGTGCACCCCAAGAGCACGGAAACGGCTTCGTTCGGTTACCTGCTGGAGGTGGTACAGGAGGGTGCGCATGCCTGACGCCAACACGGCCCAGCCAGTTGACGCGGCCGAAGAAATCCTGAACCTGCGCTGCGATTTCCCCCCGGTTTCCACGGAAGCCTGGGAAGCCGCCATCGCCAAGGACCTCAAGGGCGCGGACTACGAAAAGAAGCTGGTCTGGCGAACCGAAGAAGGTCTTGCCATCCGGCCCTATTACCGCACGGAAGCGCTCAGTGGACTCGAGAACCAACTGCACACGGCGCCGGGCCATTACCCGTACGTCCGCGGCACGGGCCAGGGTTGGGAGATTGCTCCCGACACCAAGCCCGGGCCTAAGGCGATTCGCGCCGACCTGCTGCATGAAGCGGGCGCGCACGCCATTCAGGAACTGGGATACGGAATCGCCGCGGGGGTGGAACGATTGGCGGAGCTGACGGAAACGCTGCCGGTCGATACCATCGCGGGGCAGGTTGAGTTTGTCTTCGCGGTGGGGCCCAGCTACTTCATTGAGATTGCCAAACTGCGCGCCGCGCGCCTGCTGTGGGCTCAGGCCGTGAGTGCGTTCGGGCCGGTTGACGACGGCGCTTGCCTGATGCGGCTCAACGTCCGTACTCCGCGGCGCAACAAGAGCGCCTATGACCGGTATACCAACCTGCTGCGCGTCACCACTGAGGCGCTCTCCGCGGTGATGGGAGGCTGCGACCAACTGACCGTGGAACCGTTCGGCTTCGACGCGCACCTGGCGTTGAACGTGCAACGGATCCTCAAAGAAGAAGCGCACATCGACGCGGCCGCCGATCCGGCCGGCGGGTCTTATTACATTGAGGCGTTGACGGACCTGCTGGCGCGGGAAGCCTGGAAGCTGTTGAAGCAGGTGGAGAGCGAAGGCGGCTATGCGAAGGCCGTGGCTTCAGGCTCAGTCGAAAAGGCGCTGGCGGCAACGCGCGCGGAGCGTGCGAAGGCCTATTCCTCGCGGCGGCGGGCGCTGGTCGGGGTGAACAACTATCCGGACGTCACCGAAAAGACGCCCGGCGCGGAAATTCCCGCTGGCTATGAGGCCACCGGCCAGGAGGCCGGTCCCGCGGTGCGCATCGCCGAGCCCTTCGAAGCAATCCGGCGGCGCACCACGGTGCATGCTTTGGAATCGGGACGCTACCCCAAAGTGCTGCTGCTCAAGCGCGGCGACGTCAAGATGAAGGGAGCGCGGTCCAACTTCAGTTTCAATTTCTTTGGCTGCGCTGGTTTTGACATGGTGGAGGCGGAAGAATACGAGGGCACGGACGCGGATCTGATCGTCTTATGCAGCTCCGACGCCGAGTACCTGGCGATGGCCCGGGAAGTTTGCTCCAAAGTGAAGGTCCCCGTGCTGGTGGCCGGCAACCCGAAGGAACAGCTGGAACAGTTGAAGGCGGCCGGCGTGCAAGGATTCGTTCATGTGCAGAGCGACGCCATCCAAACACTCACCGAATGGCAGAATCGACTGGGAATGAGGAGCACCCAATGAGACCGGACTTCAGCAAACTTGAATACCGGCTGCGGCCACAAAAGGCTGCGCTGGTGGAACCGCTCGAAGGGTCGCCGGTCTGGAAGACCGCCGAGCACATTGCGGTGAAGGCCTGGTACACCGCAGAAGATCTTTACGCCATGCAGCACCTGGAATACGCCGCCGGCGTGCCGCCCTTTTTGCGCGGGCCTTATTCCACCATGTATGCCATGCAGCCGTGGACCATCCGGCAGTACGCGGGCTTTTCCACCGCTGAGGAATCAAACGCCTTCTACCGGCGGAACCTGGCGGCGGGGCAGAAGGGCCTGTCGGTGGCCTTCGATCTGGCGACGCATCGCGGCTACGATTCCGACAATGAGCGCGTCTCCGGAGACGTCGGCAAGGCGGGAGTGGCGATCGATTCGGTGGAGGACATGAAAATCCTCTTCGACCAGATTCCGCTGGGACAGATGTCCGTATCCATGACCATGAACGGCGCGGTGCTGCCGATTATGGCCTTCTATATCGTGGCGGCCGAAGAGCAGGGCGTGGCCCCCAAGGACCTCAGTGGAACTATCCAGAACGACATCCTGAAAGAGTTCATGGTCCGCAATACCTACATTTATCCGCCGGGCCCGTCGATGCGGATGATCGGCAATATTTTCCAGTACTGTTCGGCGAATATGCCCAAGTTCAACTGCATCTCAATCAGCGGCTACCACATGCAGGAAGCCGGAGCGAGCGCGGATCTGGAACTGGGCTATACCCTGGCCGACGGCCTGGAATATATCCGGACCGGGATCCAGGCGGGTTTGGATATCGATACGTTTGCTCCGCGGCTCAGCTTCTTCTGGGGCATCGGCATGAACCATTTCATGGAGATTGCCAAGATGCGCGCGGCCCGCGTGCTGTGGGCGCGCATCATCAAAGGTTTCCATCCGAAGAACCCGAAATCCATGGCGCTGCGGACACACTCGCAGACTTCGGGCTGGAGCCTGGCGGCGCAAGACGTATTCAATAATGTTCCGCGGACGTGTATCGAAGCCATGGCGGCGGTGTTGGGACACACCCAGTCGCTCCATACCAATGCGCTCGACGAGGCAATTGCACTGCCGACGGATTTTTCCGCGCGGATTGCGCGCGACACGCAGATTTTCCTGCAGGAAGAAACGGGCATTACCAAGGTGGTGGACCCGTGGGCCGGCAGCTACTATGTGGAATCGCTGACGCACGAGCTGATGCACAACGCCTGGCATCACATTCAGGAGATCGAAGGGCTCGGCGGCATGGCCAAGGCGATTGAAACCGGAATCCCCAAGATGCGGATCGAAGAGGCCGCCGCCCGGCGGCAGGCACAAATCGATTCTGGGCGGGAAACCATTGTGGGCGTCAACAAGTACAGGCTGGCGGAAGAAGAACAGCTGGACGTCCGCATCGTGGACAACAAGGCGGTGCGGGAATCGCAACTCCGGCGGCTGGCTGAAATTCGCGCCACCCGCGACCAGAAGGCCGTGGGAGATGCACTCGCGTCGTTAACGAATGCGGCGGAATCGGGCGTAGGCAACCTGCTCGAACTTGCCGTGCGGGCGGCGCGGCTGCGGGCCACCTTGGGCGAGATCTCGACGGCGCTCGAAACCGTATTCGGGAGGTATCAGGCGGTGAACCGGACCATCTCAGGAGTGTATTCGGCGGAAAGCCAGGGCGATCCGGAATTCCAGAAGGCGCAAACCATGGCGCAGGATTTCGCGCTGCTGGAAGGCCGGCGGCCGCGCATCCTGGTGGCGAAAATGGGCCAGGACGGGCACGACCGCGGGGCCAAAGTGATCGCCACGGCGTTTGCCGACCTTGGTTTCGACGTCGATGTGGGTCCGCTGTTCCAAACACCGCGCGAAGCGGCCCGCATGGCGGCGGAGAACGACGTCCATGTGCTGGGTGTTTCGAGCCTGGCGGGCGGCCATTCCACGCTCGTGCCCGAAGTGATTGCCGAACTCAAGGCGCTGGGGCGGGAGGACATTCTGGTCTTCGTGGGCGGTGTGATTCCGCCGCAGGACTACGAAGCGCTCTTCCAGGCGGGCGTGACGGATGTGTTCGGACCGGGCTCTGTGATACCGGTGTGCGCGCAGAAGATTCTGCGTTCGTTGATCGGAAGCGCCCATGCGGCTTAGCCGGACATTTCCGGCGGCGGATTTGGGGCGCGGCGGCGCGCCCCGAAATGGGACAGTCGTAAGAGCAAGCTGATGCGGCGGCTATCGTTCCAGCATTACGTGGACGGCGTGCTAGGCGGCGACCGCACCGTTCTGGCGCGCGCCATTACGGTAATCGAGAGCAATCTGGCGGCGGACGGCGCACTCAGCGCGCGGTTACTGGATGCGCTTTTGCCGCACACCGGCCGGTCGCGGCGGGTGGGCATTACGGGTGTGCCGGGAGCGGGCAAGAGCACGTTCATCGATTCACTTGGCATGCACCTCATCCGCGATTGCGGCGAAAATGTCGCGGTGTTGAGCGTCGACCCATCCAGCCCCATTTCGGGCGGCAGCATCCTGGGCGACAAGACCCGCATGGAGCGGTTGGCGGTGCAAGAGCGGGCGTTTATCCGGCCGTCTCCCTCGCAGGGCCATCTGGGCGGAGTCGCGCGCCGGACGCGCGAGACCATTCTGCTGTGCGAGGCGGCGGGCTATCGGAACATTCTCGTCGAAACCGTGGGAGTGGGACAGAGCGAGACGGCTGTCCGGTCGATGACTGACTTCTTCCTGCTGCTGATGCTGGCCGGGGCGGGCGACGAGTTGCAAGGCATGAAGCGCGGCATCATCGAGATGCTGGACGGCATGGCTATTAACAAGGCCGACGGCGACAACAAGGCCAAGGCGGAACGGGCGCGCATTGAATACGCCGGGGCGCTGCACTTGTTTCCAGCCTCGGGCGACGGATGGACGCCGCGCGTTTTGACCTGCTCTTCAATTGAAGCAGGCGGGACGGAGGAAGTCTGGCGGATGGTGCTGGAGCACCGCGACTTGCTGGAGAGCAACGGGTCCCTGGACAAGCTTCGCCACGGCCAGGCCCTGCACTGGATGAACGAGCTGATGATGATGGGTCTGGAAGACCTGTTGCGCGGCAATCGCGCCGTGGCGGAGCGAATGCCGGCGCTGCGCGAAGCAGTGCGCGCGGGCCTGGTGACGCCGTTCGCCGCCAGCCGCGAACTGTTGTCGTTGTTTCAACTCCAGCCCGCCCATGATGAACGGGGAACAAAAAATTTATGAAGGCCTCATTTCCTATTCTTACGGCAGCCGAAGCAGCTGCATTGATCCAAGACGGACAAAACGTCAGTTTCAGCGGGTTCACTCCGGCCGGTGTGCCGAAGGTGGTTCCGCTGGCAATCGCCGAACGCGCCACTGCCGCCCATAGCGCCGGGAAGGAATTCCAGATTGGCGTGCTGACCGGCGCTTCCACCGGGCCCTCCCTCGACGGCGCTCTGTCCAAAGCGCGGGCCATGAAGTTCCGCACGCCCTACCAGACCAATTCCGACCTGCGCGACCGCATCAACGCCGGAGAGTTGCGCTTCTTCGACTTGCACCTTTCCCTGATGCCGCAGGTGACCCGCTACGGCTTCTTCGGCCCGGTGGATGTGGCCGTGGTGGAAGCGGCCGACCTGACGGCAGGCGGCGGCATCGTTTTGACTTCCGCCGTGGGCTCTGCCCCCACCTTCTGCAACCTGGCGAAGAAGGTCATCGTCGAGCTGAATCGACATCATCCCGCGACTGTTCTCGGACTGCATGATATTTACGAACCGGCCGATCCACCTTATCGGAAACAGATTCCCATTTACTCTGTGTCGGACCGCATCGGCTCGCCCATCATCACGGTCGATCCGGCGAAGATTGTGGGCGTAGTGGAAACGGATCTCCCGGACGAAGCTCGCGGATTCAGCGAAATCAGCCCGCTTACGGAGACCATCGGACACAACGTCGCCGATTTCCTTGCCGGCCAGCTTGCAGCCGGGCGGCTTCCCTCATCGTTCCTGCCCATTCAATCGGGCGTGGGAGATATTGCCAATTCCGTGCTGAGTGCTTTGGGCTCCAATCGCCGGATCCCCCCGTTCGAGATGTACACCGAGGTGATCCAGGATTCGGTGATCAGCCTGATTGAGCAGGAGCGCGTAAAGTTTGCCAGCAGCTGTTCCTTTACCGTGACGCCGCCGGCACTCAAGCGGGTCTACGACAACCTGAAGTTCTTCCGCTCTCGCGTAGTGCTGCGGCCGCAGGAGATCAGCAACAGTCCGGAAGTAATCCGGCGTTTAGGTGTCATTTCCATCAACACAGCCATTGAGGTGGACATTTTCGGCAACGTCAATAGCACGCACGTGATGGGGCGGAAGATGATGAACGGAATCGGCGGGTCGGGCGACTTCACGCGGAATGCCTATCTGTCGGTCTTCACGTGCCCCTCGGTGGCGAAGGGCGGCAAGATCAGCACCATTGTGCCGCTGGTCTCGCACGTGGATCACAGTGAGCATTCGGTGCATATCATCGCAACCGAATTCGGAGTGGCCGACCTGCGCGGCAAGTCGCCGTTTGAACGCGCCAACGAGATCATCGAAAAGTGCGCGCATCCCGAATACCGGGAATTGCTGCACAGCTACATGACCATTGTCGAAGGCGGCCATACGCCGCATACCTTGTCGGCGGCCTTCCGGATGCACGAACAATTCCAGAAGACCGGCGACATGCGCGGCTGCAGTTGGGATCCAAAACCGTCAGCCGTTCTGGTTTAGCGGCCCGTTAGACGATTTCGAGCCCGGCCGACATGCCGGCCGCCAGGCGCTCTGGCGGGGCCGCCGCCGTGCCGGCGGCTTCCTGTTCGTCGGTGCCGTTCCACAAAAGGTGGAGCAGACGCGACGCCAGCTCCTGAGAACAGAGGCAGTCGGCTTCCTCCAGGATCTGGGACTGGCTCTTCTGCTGCCAGGCGAAGCGAACCTGGACGAGCTCGCATTCCTCGGAAGCCCAGACGCCGCCGATTTCAGTCAACTCGATCGGATCGTCGCAACCGGGCAAGGACACGCGCATCTTATTCTCCGAGCGAGACAGAAGAACAGCTTCCGTCGTGGTTCCATTTGAAAACGTGAGAGTCATCCGTGACAGCCTCCACTGTCTATCTTGCGGGCAGCACAGAAATTACGCCAGTCCGCATCGTACCCCCGTCGTAATAGGACCGGTAGTTGGGAACGTCGCCAGACGCCCATATCTTTAGTTAACAGTGGCCCGGGGCGCGGAACGTGTTAGAGTGTGCGAATCGACACGTTATGATCTCTCGTCGCTTGGTTTTGAAGAGCGCGGCGGTGGGCCTCACTGGACCGATGATCAACCGTGGCCGATTCTCCCTCTTTGGCCGGAGTGATGCGCCGTATTCGACGCGCACAGTGGATCTGGTCGAGCGCTCCACGGTGATCGACATGTTGGGGCTGCTGACGTTGAACTACCGGAAACTGTCGGCCTGGGAAGCCGATCCCGGACGGTTTGAGCAAAAAGATTTCGCCCGCTTGCAGGCATCGGGAATCACCGTGTTCCACCCGGCGGTGGGATACACTGGCGGGGATATCTACGCGGAGTCCTTGCGCGACATTACGGGGTGGAACACATTCCTGAAGGCTCACCAGGCACGCTTCCAGCGCGTGGAAAGAGCCGGCGACTTCAAACAGGCCAAAGCGCAGGGGAGGCTGGGCATACTGATTGGCCAGCAGAATTCGGCCCATTTTCGGAATGTCGACGACGTAAACCGCTTCTACGACCTGGGCCAGCGAGTTTCGCAATTGACGTATGCCGGGAACCGGATCGGCGGCGGATCGGTTGACCGGCCAGACTGCGGGCTCAGTCCATACGGCGTTCAGATTGTGGAGCGTATGAACGACGTTGGAATGGCGGTGGATATTTCGCATTGCGGCGACCGGACCACGCTGGATGCCATCGAGACGTCCCGGAAGCCCGTCTTTGTGACGCATTCGAATTGCAGGGCGCTGGTTCCCGGCTGCGCGCGCTGCAAGACGGATGAAGCCATCCGGCGCCTGGCCTCCAAGGGAGGCGTGATGGGTATCACCATGGTCCGCGCGTTTGTCCGGGCTGCGGGGCGGGTGACAATGGAGCATGTGCTGGACCACTTCGACCATGTGGCGAGGCTGGCCGGCGTGGAGCATGCCGGCATCGGAAGCGACGTCGATCTGGAAGGCCGCGACAAGGCGGAGCAGCCCATCCGGAAGTTCGACCTGGATGGGATCGACTATGCAAGAAAGATCTATGATCTGACGGAAGGGCTGGTGCGCAGGAAATATTCCAGCCAGAACATCGAGCTGATTCTTGGGGGCAATTTCGAACGCGCGCTGGGCGCAACCTGGGCCGCTTAAGCTCTCGTGCGCGCGTGCCGCAAGCGGCGGCGTTACTCCTGCGCCGGGCCTTTGTTCTTGATTTCCGGGATCACCCCGCTAGACCGGGATTGTAAGGCCATTCCCACCAGGGTGGCGATCAGGATGGCGGGGTAAAGTTGTCCAATCAGAGCCTCGGCAATGGCCATGGATCGGGCCACACGATCGACCGGATAGGCGTCACCGTAACTGACCGTGGTGAGGGTCGCGAAACTGAAATAAATTAAACGGGACGGTTCTCCGGTGGCGGCACCGGCGGGGAGCGGCGTTTGGAAATGGATGGCGCCGGGGACTTTTTCCATCAGCAGTTTGTACCCGAATGCCCAGGTGACGCCGATCAGCAGGTAGGCGGCGATGCCGCCCATCACGCGGTGGACATTCACCGGGCCGGGAAGAAATGTCTGCTTCAGCGTCATCACCACCAGGATGGCCATGCCGCATATTTTTATGGCCGTGTCCCATCCTCTGGGGCTGAATGAGGGGTTGAATTCCACCAACAGGTCCGCGGAGAATTCCAGAATGGTAAGTCCCACAATGAAAACCGTCAGCAATCTTTTTTGAACCGTGGCGATGGCTCCGGTGAGCAGCATGAACGCGAACGTAAAGTCGATGACAATTCGCCCGGGGCGGGACATGCCAACCATGGGAACGAAAATGGTCATCAGCACGAGGAATGCAAGGAAGAAACTGAGCAGGTGATCCTCACGCCAGAAACCAGGCCCAGCGCTTGTTTGTTTACCAGGCAACGACTCTTGTCCTTTCGTCTAACGCGCGGCTGGCAGAAGTCACTGGCCGGCCTTCACGACCACCTGCAACCAGACGGTGCTCGAAGCGCCCACGGCGATGGCACCGGATGGGCCCACCAATTTCCAGTCTTCGCGGAAAGTGCCCGGCGAGGCGGGAGCCGTGCAGTTCACCGTCCAGTTGACGCTGGCGTTGGGCGCGATGGTGACGCTGAGCACAGACGTGGTGTGGTTGCACCCGGCGTCGCCGGACACGTACTGCAGGCTGTAGTTGGAGCCCCACGTGGTGGTCCCGGTGTTCCTGATGGTCCAGACCTGGCTGTAACTGGCGCCCGGGGCTTCCGGCGTGTTGTCCGCAATGGTTTCGCTGCCGAGGGTGGCAACGTCGCTGCCGCCGCTTGCCGCCACGACGATCTGCACCCAGACCGTGGCGTACCCGCCCACTGAGATGGCGCCCGATGGCCCCACCAACTTCCAGTCTTCCCGGTATGTCCCTGGCGCGGAGGGAGCGATGCAACTCAACCCCCAGTTCACCCCGGTGTTGGCCGCGATGGGCACGGTCAGCGCCGAGGTGGTGTGGTTGCACCCGGCATTTCCCGATACGTATTGCAGGCTGTAGCCGCCCCCCCAGTCAGTGGTTCCGGTATTCTTGATGGTCCAGGTTTGGGTGTATGCCGCGCCGGCCGGTTCTGTCGTGTTGTCCGGAATGGTCTCGCTCCCAAACGTCGCCGCGTCGGCGCCACCACTGGCGCCCGCGACCACGATCTGCACCCAAACAGTGCCCGACGCGCCCATGGCAATGGCGCCTGAAGGTCCCAACAGTTTCCAGTCTTCCCGGTACGTCCCTGGCGCGGCCGGGGCCGTGCAGTTCAGCCACCAGTCCACGGTTGTGTTGGGGGCGACGGTCACGCTCAGCACAGAAGCAGCGTGGTTGCATCCCGCGTTTCCAGAAACATACTGCAGCGAATAGGTAGTGTCCCAGTTGGTGGTTCCGGTGTTCTTAATGGTCCAGGTTTGCTTGTAAGTGGCCCCGGCAATCTGCGGCGTGTTGTCCGGAATGGTCTCGCTCACTAAGGCAGCCGCGTCAGCCCCGTATAGGACACCGGCGCTGCAAAGCAACAGGGCGATGATGCATGTTGGGTCCTTGGCGCAACGGGTCATTTCGATACCTCCGCGACTGGGTCCGGCAACGGGAATTGGCGATCGTCCAGGGCGTCATCCTATCACAAACGGCCTGGAGGCGCGAAAGGACGGCGCGGCGGCGTATACTATCGGGGCAGGATATGGCGAAAACGGCGTTACGCATTCCTGAAATCCTGCGGCAGTTGGAAGCGCTGTATGGCATCCAGACGCCGTGCTGGCCCACCGACCCGTATCGATTTCTGGTGTGGTGGCACTGCGGATATCCAGCGAGCGATGCAGCTTGTGCGAAAGGTTGGGAGGCGCTGAACAGGGATGTGGGCGTGGAGCCGCGGCAAATCCTTTCGGCCGGCGCAGCCAGGCTCGCACTGGCCTTGAAACCGGGCGGAATGGTTCCGGAACTGCGCGCGGTGCGGCTGATGGAGATTGCCGCGCGAGTTCACGATGAGTATGGCGGCGACCTGCGCGCGGGGCTGGCCGGGCCCCTGATCAAGGTTCGCCAGGCGCTGAAGCGGTTTCCAAACATCGCCGATCCGGGCGTCGACCGCATTCTGCTCTTCGGCGGCATCGCACCGGTGGCCGCGGTTCCCTCGAATTGCCCGCATGTGCTGGTACGCATCGAGCGCGGTCTGGAGCGCGAGAATTACGGTGTGACTTACCGCGAAGCGCAACAGGCCATTGAAGCGGAAATCCCCGCGAGTTTCGACGCTCGCACGCGCGCCTACCTGCTTCTGAAATGCCATGGCCAAACCTTGTGCAAGCGGAAAAATCCCAAGTGCGAGACGTGCCCGGTTCGTTCTTCCTGCGCTTTCTTCGCCCACAAATACCGCGGACGCTCCAGCCCTGTGTGAACGCAGCGCTTCATTGCAGCCGGATGTCGTCGAGGGTCAGCGCAAACCCTCCCGTCTTGGGTCCGGCAGCCCAGACGAATGCCATGATGTCGCTGCCGTCCAGGTCGCCAAAACTCGCGAAGGTCATGGTGAACTGCTTCCACTCAGGGCCGGCCACGAAGGTCTGGGTGGCGGGCCGATATCCCAGGCGCTGGGCAAATATCATCACCTGATAGGTCTGGCCATCGCCCTTGGCCCAGAACTGAATGGCCTTGCGTGAAGAGAGGTTCACCGGCGCCATCATCGTGGGGCCGGGCGAAAACAGCACGCCGGACCACGGGTAGGCAAAGCCTTGCGTCACTTCTCCGGTGACGCGCAAGGCATTCGCGCTGCCTTCCGCACCGCCGCGCACAACATCGAATTTCGCTACCGATTTGCCGCCGGCCATCTGATCGGTGGAGACAGACCATCCGGCGCCGAACCTGGATTGCGGCGCGCCCTGCTGTTCGAAATCGGCGATCCAGCCGGATTCCGAACCGGACGGCGGAGCTGCATTCTTCGCTTTGATCTGGTCGTCAATCTGTTTGGCGACGGACAACTGCCAGGCCGCGCGATCGATGGGATGTCCGGCCTTCCAGACTGCTGCAATGTCGCGGGTCTGGCGGATATCGGCAGTGGGATCTCCATTTACCAACAGCAGGTCGGCCCGCTTGCCGGCCGCGATCTGGCCGCGGTCGCCCAAATGGAACGCGGCGGCAGGCGCGGCGGTGGCTGCGTGTAAGGCCTCGGTTGGAGTGAGACCGGCGCGCACCAGGAGTTCCAGCTCACCGTGAATGCTGGCGCCCTGGGTTGTACCCGGGTTGCCGGCATCCGTACCGGCCAGGATGGGAACCTGCGCGGCCTTCAACTGGCGGATGGCTTGATTGGCGCCTTCGCAACTCAGCTTGCCGGGCAGCGTAAACCGGGTCTTCATGGCCGCGGATTCAGAGGGCAGCAGGTAAGGCTTGATCCGCGGATCTTCAGCCAGTTCCGAATCGAAAGTGGTGCCGCATACCGAATTCAAAACGGTGAGCGTGGGGACCACGAAAATGTGGTGCGATGCCGCCATGGCGGCGAACTCCGCGGAGGATGCCGGCCCGACGAAGAGATGCGCCAGGCCGTCCGTGCCGGCGTCGATGGCATCCAATGCCTGCTGGAGGGAGCCGATGTGGGTCACTACCAGTTTGCCCCGCTTGTGCGCCGCGGCGACCACCGCTTTCATCAACTCTTTGGACAGCGTGGGGCGCGGTTTTTCGGAACCATACTCGGTGGAGTCGTCGTAGACAATCTTGATGTAATCGGAACCCTCGGCAATGCGCGCGTCCACCCAAGCCTGCGCCTCATCCGGCCGGGTGAGAGTGGGGACGGGAATGCCATACTCGGTGCCGTGACCTCCGGGGGAAGTAGCCAGGTAGCCGGCCGAGCGGAGGTCGGCGTAATCGAGAAGCTTGCCGGATTGCTGCTGTGCTTTGATGGCGGCGGCGGTGGCCGGATTCGTGAACATATCCAGGTCTGTGGTCACGCCGAAAACGGGAGCTTGCTGGAGAAGGGTTTCGACAATGGTATGGGTATGCGCATCGATCAGGCCGGGCAGAAGCGTCTTCCCCGTGCCGTCGATCACGACCGCATCCGGGGGACGAGGAATGCTCACGGCCACAGAACGAATGATGCCTTCTTCCACCAGGACGCTGCGGTTTTCCAGCGCGCGGGTTCCGTCGAAGACGCGAACGTGCTCGATCAGAAGCGGCTTGGGTGCAGGTTGTGACAGGGCCAGCGTGGCGGAAACCGCGGCGGCGATCAGAACGGAAATTGCTCGGCTCATGGTGCGAATAACCTCTGGATTGAGATTCGCATCAATGCGGAATGGCCGGTAGTGAAGAGTGTCAGCAGTGGGCGCTGACAAACGTCATGCGGGGAGCGGCGCGGCGGGTGCGCCACGCGACATTGCTGGCAGCGAGAACTTGGAAAGAAAGAGAGCCGAAAGAGAAAGACTGGGGGAGTGGCTGGGACGCAGGGATTCGAACCCCGATACGCGGCTCCAGAGGCCGCAGTCTTACCGTTAGACGACGTCCCAACTTAGACGATTTCTATTTTAGCAGAGCGCCCACTCCGAATCCAGGCGGCTGCGCGTAGTACACTGAAAAATCAACATGAACAAGTGGTTGCGGCTGGGCGTTGGGTTGCTGTTGTGCGCCTCCGCCGGCCGCGCGGTCGATTGGAAAGCGCGCTATCCGCACCCCGAAGGCTACGTCAGCGACTTCGCTCACGTTATCGATGCCGGGGCCAAGAGCCAGCTCGAAGCCTACGGGGGGATTGTCCAGCGGTCCACTGGCGCTGAGATGGCCTTCGTTACCATCCCCTCCCTGGAAGGCGAACCCATCGAAGACGTCGCCAATTCCATTTTCCGGTTCTGGGGAGTGGGACAGAAGGGCAAGAACGAAGGCATCCTGCTGCTGCTCTCCATTAGCGACCACCGCAGCCGGCTGGAAGTGGGCTACGGTCTGGAACCGCTGCTGCCTGACGGTCTGGACGGCGATATTCTCCGCGACATGCGGCCGGCGCTCCGCCAGCAGGATTATGGCGACGCCATGATGGCCGCCGGGCAGCGGATGGGAGACGCGATCGCCCGCGCGAAGAACGTGCAACTGCTGGCCCACCTGCCGCCGCGCCGCGTGGCGCCTTCGGCCACGGAAGGCTTTCCGTGGGGCGTAGTCATCGGGGCGCTGGTTCTGATTTCGTGGCTGATGCGCCTGGGCGGACCGCGCGGCTTTGGCGGTGGCGGAGGCAGTTTCCTTCCGTGGCTGATTCTCGGTAACCTGATGGGACGCTCCACCTGGGGGGGCCGCGGCTCCGGAGGCTTCGGCGGTCCCGATTCGGGCGACGGTTTCGGCGGCTTCGGCGGGGGTGATTCGGGCGGCGGCGGCGCTTCCGGCGACTGGTAAGGACCATCTATGGATAAGGCACTGACCCAACTGGTGGAGAAACTGCAAAAGGCCTATGGCGACCGGCTCGTCTCCGTGGTGCTCTACGGCTCCGCCGCGGCCGGCGATCACCACCCCGGCTTCTCCGATACCAACGTACTGTGCGTGCTGAGTGAGATTACTTCGCGCCAGCTGGGCGCCGGCGAGGACGTCTTCCGCTGGTGGCGGGAGCAGGGCAGCCCGTCGCCGCTGCTGCTCACGGAACAGGAAGTGGTCACTTCCACCGATTGCTTCGCGATTGAGTTCAGCGACATCAAACGCCAGCATCAACTGCTGTTTGGCCGCGATGTGATTACTTCGTTGGTGGTGGACCACACGTTCTATCGCGCACAGGTGGAACACGATCTGCGAGCCAAGCTGCTGCGCCTTCGTCAAAAGGCTTCCGGAATGCTGTCGAATGGCGACCTGCTGCGGCGGCTGCTATTGGATTCCGTTTCCACGTTCTGCGTGCTATTCCGCCACGCCCTGATTCTGCACGGCGTGGAAGCGCCCGGCCTGAAGCGCGAAGTGGTGGCCCGCGCCGCGGAACAATTCGGGTTTGATCCGCAAGCCTGCAACCAGTTGCTGGACGTCCGCGAAAAACGCATCAAGCCGCGGGATTTGGCGCCGGTTGCCGTGCTGGATGCTTTTCTGCATTGCATATCCCTGGTGATTGATGCCGTAGACCGGCTCGAGAAATAGGAGACTCCCGTGAAAATTGCTTTGATTGTCATCGCCATCATCCTGGTCATCCTGCTGGGATTCGGCGGCAAATACGTCAGCATCCGCAATCAGCTGGTGGTTCAACAGGAAGCCGTAAAAGCCCAATGGGCCGACGTGGACGTGGTTCTGCAACGCCGCGCCGACTTGATTCCCAACCTGGTGAATACAGCAAAGGGCTTCGCGGCCCACGAAACCGAAGTCTTTAAGTCCATCGCCGATGCGCGCGCCGCCTTGATCAGCGGCCGCACGCCGGCGGACAAGATCGCTGCGAACGATCAGCTTTCCGGTGCGCTCTCGCGCCTGCTGGTGGTGGCCGAAAACTATCCGCAGCTCAAGAGCAACGACAACTACATGCGGCTAATGGACGAACTCTCCGGCTCTGAGAACCGCATTTCGATTGAGCGCCGCAAGTATAACGAGGCGTTGGAGGCTTACAATGCGGCGCTGCAATTGTTCCCGGCGAACATTGTGGCCTCGATGTCCGGATTCAGCCGCAACGACGCTTACTTCAAGACCGCTCCCGGCGCCGACCAGGCTCCCAAAGTGCAATTCTGACAATCCATGGCACAGCTTTTTTCCAACTACATTAACGGCGAATGGGTTTCTCGCGACCAGACTTTTGAGAATCGCAACCCCGCCAATACGAATGAACTGGTCGGCAATTTCGTGAAGGGCACGGCAGCGGATATCGCGGACGCCGCCGCTGCCGCTGCCGCCGCTTTGCCCGCATGGAGCACGATGAGCGGTCCGGCGCGCGGCAACATCCTGTTCAAAGCCGCTGACATTCTGGATCGGGACTTTGAGCAGAGGGCTGCCGAGATGACGCGGGAAGAAGGCAAGACTCTGCCCGAAGCCAAGGGCGAAGTGCGCCGCGCCATCAACATCATGCGTTATTTCGGCGCGGAAGGCTCGCGCATGCCGGGCATGCTGGTGCCCTCGGAACGCGACCGCGTCCACATGTTCGCGCTGCGCAAACCCATCGGCGTGGTCGGGCTGGTTACTCCGTGGAATTTTCCCAGCGCCATTCCGGCGTGGAAGCTGGCGCCGGCGCTGATCTGCGGCAACACGGTGGTGCTGAAGCCGGCTTCCGCCGCGCCGCTCAGCGCCTGGCGCATTGTGGAAGCCCTGCATCAGGCCGGCATTCCGAAGGGCGTGGTGAACTTTGTGGCGGGCTCCGGCGGCACGCTGGGCCAGGCTTTGATTGACGCCGCGCCGCTCAAGGCCATCTCCTTCACCGGTTCCTGCGAGATTGGGCAGTGGCTGCACCAGCGGGCTTCGGCGCGCCGCCTGCGCATCCAGCTTGAAATGGGCGGCAAGAATCCCACCATCGTGCTGGCCGACGCCGATTTCCCCTCGGCCGTTGAAAACGTAGTGAATGCGGCCTTCTTTTCCACCGGCCAGAAATGCACCGCCACCAGCCGCGCGATTGTGGAGGACACCATTTACGATCGCTTTGTGGCCGCGGTGGTGGAGCGCACACGCAAACTGAAAGTGGGCGATGGCATGCAGCCCGGCATCGATATTGGCCCGTGCGTGGATCAGGCGCAAATGGAAACGGACCTCCGCTACATTGAGATTGCGCGCAAAGAATCGGGCGAACCGTTGTGCGGCGGACGGCGCCTGACTGAAGGCGCGCTGGCCAACGGTTACTTCGTCGAGCCCACGGTCTTCGCCGGCGTGGAGGAGAGCCACGCCATCGCGCGCGAAGAAATTTTCGGACCGGTTCTGGCCATCATGCGCGCCCGGGATTTCGAGGATGCCATGCGCATCGCCAACAACATCCCCTTCGGCCTTTCCTCGTCCATTCAGACCACCAATCTCTCGCGCGCCTTTGAATTCATCTACCGCGCCGAAGCCGGCCTGCTTACCGTGAACCTGCCGAGCGCCGGCGTGGAGTATCAACTGCCGTTCGGCGGCAGCAAGGACTCCAGTTTCGGCCCCAAGGAGCAAGGCCCGGCGGCGCTGGAGTTCTACAGCGATTACAAAACGGTGTACTTGAAGTACTGATATGGCCGACGTCGAACGCCTGGTGGACCTGGCCGCCGGCCTCTCCATTCCCAAACTGCGGCGTCATATCTTCTTGTGCTGCGACCAGGCCAAGCCCAAATGCTGTTCGCGGGAAAGCGGCCTGGAATCCTGGGAGTATCTGAAGCGCCGCCTGGTGGAACTGGGACTGATGGAGCGCGTCTTCCGCACCAAAGCCAACTGCCTGCGGATTTGCGAGCAGGGTCCCATTGCGCTGGTGTATCCGGAAGGCGTCTGGTACCGCTCCGCCACGCCAGAAGTGCTGGAGCGAATTATTCAGGAGCACCTGCTTGACGGCCGCGTCGTGGAGGAATTCGCTTTCGCGCGCAGGCCGCTCGGTTAGCCGAGCCGCGACGGTGACGGAGCGCACGGGCGCGTCCCAGTCACGAATCAAGGCGCCGGGAGTGTGGATACCGCTCCCTTACGGTCGCGCCTCGGATTGGGGATTTGCAGACTCGGAGGGTCGGTTGCAACCAAATCATGCGCTTAAAGGGACGGTTATTCCTCCGCGGCTTCTTCCGGCGGTTCGAATCCATCCAGCAGTTCCGGATCTTTCGCGAAACGCTTCAGCGCGGTGACGATTCCGCCGGTACGAAAGCCGGCCCGCGCCATGCGGCGGTAAGCCGAGGCCAGATCCTTCCGATCCTGAAAGAGCCCCTCACGCGGCGCCGTGCGGTATTTGCGCCGGATAAAGTCTTCGATGAGCTTCTGCTCGTCGACCTCCTGGTAGACTTTCTCCACGGTACGTTCGGCCACGGCCGGAGCTACGCGCCGCACGCGCAACTCCTGAACCACGCGCATGCGGCCCAGGCCTTGGTTCGAAAGCCGGGCCGAGGCGAAACTCTCCGCGAAACGCTTGTCGTTCAGATAGCCTATGTCCTTCAAGCGCGCCAGCACAGGTTCGATATCGCCCACCCGCTCCGCCCTCCGGCGCAGTTTTTCGCGCAATTCGCCGATAGACTGTGCGCGCGCGCTCAGTGACTTGAGTGCGTATTCCCACAATCGGCCGGCGCTCAGACGACGAGATTTGTTTTCTTGCATCTCATGCCGGAGTATACTCAAAATTGGTTGGGTACGAAGGCTTTTTTTGTAACTAAGAGCCGCGCGAACCAGGAGGCAGTTATGGACAAAAACGGACTTTCCAGTTTTCTGTTGGGACTTGGGGTAGGCGTCGGCATTGGAATGTTGTTCGCGCCAAAGGCCGGTTCGGAAACCCGGCAGTTGATTAAGGACAAGGCCGGCGAAGGTTCCGACTTTTTGAAGCAGAAGGCCGGCGAGAGCGGGGAGTTTCTGAAGTCGCGCAGTTCAGACCTGAAGCAGACTGCGTCGGAATGGGTGGAAAAAGGCAAGGACGTAATTGGCCGCCAAAAGGACAGCATTTCGGATGCGGTGGAAGCCGGACGCCAGGCTTACCGCGACACGGTGGGCGCGCCGCCTTCCGAGGGTTTCACCCGCTAATCGATCACAGGGAGAAGATCCTCGCATGTCCGATGACGTCTTTCGAATTGTCGTGACTGTGGCTGTGGGGCTGGCATGTCTGTCGGCCCTGCTGGTGGCCGGCGTTGCGTTCGCCTTCTCCCGCACCATGCGGAAGATGCGGCGCAAGGTGGATGAACTGGCCAACATCATCGAACCGGTCGTCACCAAGATCGGCCCGGTGGTGGATCAGATTGGGCCCGTCATCGACCGCATCGGTCCGGTGATCGATCGCATCGGTCCGGTGATCGATCGCATCGGTCCGGTGATCGACCAGCTTCCCGGCATGATCGAAAAGGCCGGTCTGGCGATGGACCAGATTAACGTGGCGTCCGAAAAGATCGGCGATGCCGTGGTCAGCGCGCGCAACGTGATCGATGCCGCCAGTCAGATCATCGAGGACACGCGGCCCCGCATTGCTGAAGTCAGTGCCGATGTGGCCGAAATCACGCGCAATGGCCGGCAGCAGATGGAGCGCATCGGCGAAGTGGTTCAGGACGCCACGGCGCGGGCCCACGACCGCATCGAACAGATCGATCAATCCGTGGACCACACGGTGGAGCAGATCGGCCAGGCGGGCGACGCGGTAAAACGCGCTGCCATGCGTCCGGTGCGCGAAGTGAACGGCCTGGCGGCCGGGATCACCGCGGCCGTTTCCTCCCTGGTGAAAGGGCGCAAATCCCCAGTGGATTCCGCCACCCAGGACGAGGAAATGTTTATCTGACCGGCTCTTCGGCCGAACGCACATAAGCCACCACGAGGCGGATTTGCTCGTAAGTGATCTCAGCCGGGAGAGCCTCTCGCAGCGGTTTGAGCCACTGCGCGCCCAGGCGCCGGACCACCTCCTCAATCTGGCGGTGGCGCTCTTCACCGACCCAATCCATGCGGTAATCCAGGCGTCCTTTTTCCACCAGGTCAGCCACCAGGTTCACCACCGTAACCGTCTGCCGCCCGCGCACCTGGGCAATCTCTTCGAAGCTGCGGCCTTCCGCCAGCAGTCGGATGGTCTCTTCGGCCGGTGAGACTTGTGCGGTCTCGCGAGCCTCAGCACGCGCGCCCTTCTGGTAAGCCTCCAGCGTGGCGAAGAGTTCGCCGCCGTATTGTTCCGCCTTGTGTTCGCCGATTCCGGACACTCCCAGCAATTCCCGCAGATTCGACGGCCGCTTGCGGCAGAGGTCGGCCAGCGCGGCATCGCTCAGCACAATGTAGGCAGGCACTTTGGCGCGTTCGGCCGTACGCCGACGCCACTCTTTGAACAGCTCCAGCAACTCCGCGTCCGCCGGTGGGGACACCACCGCAGGTTGAGTAGCGGGCCGTACGGGCGGCGCGGAAACGGGACGCGCTTCCGCGCGCGCGGCGGGTTCGCGCCGTGGCGGGATTTCCCGCGGCGCGGGCGCTGTGGTTTTGGCCTTGAACTTCCGCTTTTTCTTTACCGCCAGTTCTTCGGGCGGCTCCGCCACCAGCCACTCCGGCGAATTCCCGCAGACGTCGCACATTTCGCAGCGCTCCCATTTGGGCGTCTGGCCGAAGTGCGCGCAGATGGCCAGATGGCGGCAGCGCGGGCTTTCCACGAAGTCCCGCACGGTGTGGTATCTCTGCCAGGCCCGCTGTTTTTCCGCGTTGTCCTGCAATTGGTCGATGAAATAGGCGAGCAGTCCGGCGTCTTTGGGCTGCCACAACATCACGCAATCGGCCGGCAGCCCGTCGCGCCCGGCGCGGCCCGCTTCCTGGTAATACTGCTCGATGGATTTCGGCAGCGAGAGGTGAATCACGGCCCGCACCGCCGGTTTGTTGATCCCCAGTCCGAAGGCAATGGTCCCCACCAGCACACGCACTTCGTCGTTCATCCAGCGCTCCTGGTTGCGCCGCCGCCGGTTCGTATCCATCTGGCCGTGGTAAGGAACGGCGGCAATTTTCTTATCCGCCAGATAGTCGACGGTCTGCTCCACGTCTTTGATGGTGGGGGCGTAGACAATCACGCTCTCGTTGCGGTAGGCCTTTACCGCGGCCAATAAAAGGCGAGCGTGGGATTGCTTGTCGCATTGGTGAGTGACATAGCGCAGGTTGGCGCGGTGAAAGCTGGCGATGAATTTATGCGGCTCGCGCAGGCGGAGCTGTTCCAGAATGTCGTGGCGCACGCGTTTGGTGGCGCTGGCCGTGAAGGCTGCGATGGGCTGGTCGGGGAAGTTCGCGCGCAGCGAACTCAGCTGGCGGTATTCCGGCCGGAACTCATGGCCCCATTCGGAAATGCAGTGCGCTTCGTCGATGGCGAAAAAGGCCAGCGGAATTTTCCGCAGCCAGGCCACCGTATCCTGGCGCGCCAGCCGTTCCGGTGAGAGATACAGCAGGCGGTAAGCGCCTTGCTGGGCCGCGCGCATCACGGTCCGCTGCTCGTCGCCCGATTGCGAACTGTTCAGCAGCGCGGCCGGAATGCCCATGTCGGCCAGTTGCGCCACCTGGTCCTGCATCAGTGCGATCAGCGGTGAAATCACCACCACGGTTTTTTTCATCGCCAGGGCGGGCAACTGGTAGCACAAAGATTTTCCGCCGCCCGTGGGCATGATCACCGCGACATCATGGCCCGCCATCAGGCTCTGGATGATGCGTTCCTGCATGGGCCGGAACGTCTCGTAGCCCCAATACTTTTTCAGGTCCGGGTAGAGATCCGGGACGTCCATCAGCCGGCTACCTCACTGGTGGCGCCGGCATCGAGCCTCACCACTTGCCGCGGCGCCGCGTCCAGCAGTTCCCGGATCGTCTTGCGGCTTACCGGATGACGCAGATCGGGCGCCAGGTCAGCCAGCGGCGCCAGCACAAAGCGCCGCTCGGTCATCCTGGGGTGCGGAATCTCCAGGCACCCCGAGCGCACCACGGCTTTTCCATAAAGCAGGATATCGATATCGATCGTGCGCGGCCCTTTGTCGACGGTGCGCACGCGCCCCAGTTCGCGCTCCACGCGCACAGTGCGCGCCAGCAACTGCATGGGAAACAAGTCCGTTTCCGCTTCCAGCACCAGATTCAGGAAGCGCCGCTGCTCCGTGAAATCCACCGGATCGGTTTCATACACCGGCGAAATCCGCAGCACGTTCACCACTGCGCGCAGTCTCTCTATGGCCGTTCGCAGGTGTTCTTCCCGGTTTCCCACGTTCGACCCCAGCCCTAAATACGCAGTCTTCACTCAAAACAGCCCCGGTTGCGCATCCGTGGCCAGACTCCGCGGCACATTGAAGTAATCGAAGGCCTGCCCCGTGGCCACGCGCCCGCGCGGCGTGCGGTTCAGAAAACCGAGTTGGATGAGGTACGGCTCATAGACTTCTTCGATGGTATCGGCCTCTTCGGAAATGGACGCCGCGATGGTATTCACACCCACGGGCCCGCCGTGGTATTTCTCCAGCACGGTCCGCATGATTTTCTGGTCGATCTCATCCAGGCCATAGCGATCCACGTCCAGCAGATTCAGCGCGGTCTGCGCCACCGGCAGCGTGATTCTGCCGTCCGCCCGCACTTGCGCGTAATCGCGAACGCGCCGCAGGAGCCGGTTGGCGATGCGCGGCGTCCCCCGGCAGCGGCGCGCGATTTCTTCGGCCGCGCCATCTTCAATCTCCACCGCGAGCAGCCGCGCCGAGCGGTTCACAATGGACTTCAGATCCTCCACGCTGTAAGGATCGAGGCGCAGCACCAGTCCGAAGCGACCGCGCAGCGGCGCGCTCACCAGCCCCTGCCGCGTCGTGGCTCCAATGGCGGTGAATTTCGGCATGGGCAGCGAATGCGTTCGCGCGCCCGGCCCCACACCCACCAGGATGTCCACGCGGAAATCCTCCAGCGCCGAGTAGAGCATTTCCTCCACGTCCGGCAGCAGCCGGTGGACTTCGTCGATGAAGAAAACCTGGTGCAACCGGATGTTGCTCAGGATCCCGGTCAGGTCGAGCTTCTTCTGCAGCACCGGCCCGCTGGTGGTGGTGAACTCCACCTGCAGCTCCTCGGCGATGATGGCCGCCAGCGTGGTCTTGCCCAGTCCCGGCGGCCCGTAAAGCAGCACGTGGTCCATGGCTTCGCCACGCATTTTGGCGGCCTCGATGGCAATCGAGAGATTCTCTTTCAGTTTGTTTTGTCCGGTGAAATCGGCCAGGCGCCGCGGGCGGAGCCCCGCTTCGTACTGCGCCTCTTCGGGTTGCAGATCCCCGGAAACCAGCGGCCGGTTCGGCATGTGTTACCAGCTTAACGCGGAACTGCGGCGGGTTAGCCGCCCGGAGCGAGAATTGACAGGGCAGGCGCCCACTGCAATTGCATTCAACAATCGGCCCTTCGGAAGCCCGCGTTACTTCGCGATCGCAGCTTCAATCTCCCGGTCCGGATATTCGTAATCCTGCAACCTGCCGCCGAGGTAGTTCTCGTAAGCCGCCAGGTCAAAGTGGCCGTGCCCGCTCAGGCAGAACAGGATGACCTTCTGGCGTCCTTCTTCCCGCGCCTGGACGGCTTGATCGATGGCTGCGCAAATGGCGTGCGAGGATTCGGGCGCCGGCAGAATTCCCTCCGTGCGGGCGAACTGCAACGCCGCCTGGAAGCACGGCAGTTGGGGAAACGCCTGCGCGTCGATGTGACCCATGTTCACCAGGTGGCTGAGCAGCGGCGATGCGCCGTGATACCGCAGCCCTCCGGCGTGGATGCCGGGCGGAACAAAATCATGGCCCAGCGTATACATCTTGATCAGCGGCGTCAGCTTCGCCGTGTCCCCGTAATCGTAGGCGAACTGGCCCTTGGTCAGGCTCGGACAGGCCGCGGGTTCCACGGCCAGCAGCCGCGGACCTTTTCCGTTCAGACGGTCCGGCAGGTAGGGCAGCGCCAGGCCGCCGAAATTGCTGCCGCCGCCGAAGCAGCCAATCACCACATCCGGCTCTTCACCGGCCATCGCCATCTGCAGCCTGGCTTCCTGCCCAATCACCGTCTGGTGCAGCATCACGTGGTTCAACACGCTGCCCAGAGCGTAGTTGGTGTCAGGGTGGGTGGCGGCATCTTCCACCGCTTCGCTGATCGCGATTCCCAGGCTTCCCAGGGAATCCGGCGTTTCCGCCAGCACGCCGCGGCCCGCGTTCGTGTGATCGCTGGGGCTGGCGAAAACTTCCGCGCCCCACACGTTCATCATCATGCGGCGGTATGGCTTCTGGTCGTAACTGATCCGCACCATGTAGACCGTACATTCGAGCCCGAACAACTGGCACGCCAAAGACAGGGCGCTGCCCCATTGCCCGGCCCCGGTTTCGGTGGCCAGGCGGCGAATGCCGGCGCGCTTGTTGTAGTAGGCCTGCGCCACGGCGGTGTTGGGCTTATGGCTTCCCGCCGGACTGGTGCCCTCGTACTTGTAATAGATGTGGGCGGGCGTGTCGAGCGCTTTCTCCAAGCGGTGCGCGCGGTAAAGCGGCGTGGCGCGCCACAGGCGATAGACGTCCATCACCTCGCCGGGTATGTCGATCAGGGGCTGCGGCGAGAACTCCTGTTCGATCAGCTCCATCGGAAAGATGGGCGCGAGATCCTGCGGCGTGAGCGGCGCACGCGTCTGCGGATTCAGCGGCGGATCAAGCGGCTCCCGAAGCGACGGCAGCACATTGACCCAGGCCGTAGGAATCTGCTTCTCAGCGAGCAGATACTTGGTGGTTTCCGGCATAGGGACCGTTTATTGTAATACCGCGCCGCGTCACACGCCTCCCAACTGAGAACACCGACACCTCACTCGCCGTTCTCTCTTTTCTCCGCTCCTCCGCGTCTCCGCGTTGAGAATCCCCGCTAGGAATGCGGGAACACGTGGTGCTGGCTCACGCTATCCCCATCCCCACTCTTCAAATCGCCAAATATCAAAGTGGAAATCACCGTCAGCGAACCCAGGACCAGGAACGCCTGGTGGATGCCGTGAATCATCTGCGGTCCACTCGAATGGAACCGGTCGAAAATGAAGAACGCCGTCACCAGCGATGCCGACGCCACGCCGAAACTGATCGACATCTGCTGCATGGTGCTCGCGATAGTGCTGGCGCTGCTGGTCTGTTCCGCCGTGACATCGGCGTAAACCAGCGTGTTCATGCTGGTGTATTGCAGCGACGTGAAAAACCCGTAGCAGAACGTCTGCGCCGCGATCAGCCATACCGGTGTTCCCGCGCCGATGGTGGCAAACCCCATAATCATCAGCCCCAGGATCACGGTATTCGATATCAGCACACCCCGGTAGCCCAGCCGCGCCAGGATGGCCGGCATGGTCAGTTTCATCAACATGGCGGCCACTGCCTGCGGCATCATCAATAGGCCCGATTGAATCGGCGTGAACCCGAGGCCGACCTGGTACAACAGCGGAAACAGGAACGGGATGCCGCCAATGCCCAGCCGCGTGAAGAAACTGCCGCTCACCGCCGCGCGAAACGTGCGAATGCGAAACAGGCTCAGGCGCAACAGGGGAAGCGCCGTCCGTGTAGCGCGGAATCCATAGGCTGCAAGCAGCACAGCCGAGAGTCCCAGCAGCGCCAGCATCTGTGCCCCGCTCAGGGTGTGCTCGCCGAAAACTTCCAGCACATACGACAGCAGCCCGATCCCCGAACCGAACAGCAGCAGCCCGCTCACATCCAGAGGCTTGGTGTGCGCTTCCCGATAATCCGGCAGGTGGAGATAAACCATGTACAGGCCGAACAGCCCGATCGGAATATTGAGGAAGAAGATCACGCGCCAGTGAAAGTACCCGACAATCAGCCCACCCGCGATGGGGCCCAGCATGGGCGCCACCAGGCTGGGGATCGCCACGAAACTCATGGCGCGGACCAGTTCCGATTTTGCAAACGTCCGCACCAGCGTGAGCCGCCCAACCGGAACCATCATGGCGCCGCCGCAGCCCTGCAGAATGCGGCACCCCACCAGCACATGGATATTGCTCGACAACCCGCAGAGCAGGGAGCCCAGCGTAAACAGGCCGATGGCGGAAGCAAACACGCGGCGGGTTCCGAACCGATCGGCCATCCAGCCGCTGATGGGAATGAACACCGCCAGGCTCAGCGTGTAGCTGGCCAGCACCGATTTCATGCTGAGCGGAGCCACCCGCAGCGCCGCCGCCACCGCGGGCACGGCTGTGTTCAGAATGGTCGTGTCCAACGATTCCATAAAGAATGCCACCGCCACCAGCCAGGGCAACAGTCGCCTGCTGGACTCGGGCAAGGAAGTCGAAATGGCGGAATCAGGCATAGTGGGGGTGCGGAACGGGTTCTACGACTCCAGAGCCGATACTTGGCTTATGCCGAGTATACCGTCGAAGCCCGCCACCAAACCGCCGGGCGCCCAAAGAGAAATTGCGAATCCGGCTCATAAAATATTTCATTCCCTCTTGGCCGCGTTTTGCGCCAAGATGGAGAATCTCCTTTTATGCTCCGGAGGTTTGCATGCAGTTCTCGGCTTACGAGACTGGCGGCTTCTACGATGAGATGTTCGAAGCCAACGGCCTTCCCCGTCCGCACGCGCAACTCCTGCTTGAGACCATCCAATCCCTTTCCGAAGGCCAGTTGCTTCGCTATAAGCACGCTGCCGAGCGTCTGCTGCTCCAGATGGGCATCACCTTCAATGTCTATGGCGACTCGGCTGGAACCGAACGCATCTTTCCCTTCGACCTGGTGCCGCGCATCGTGCCGGCTGACGAGTGGGACCGCATCGAACGAGGCCTCAAGCAGCGCGTCCATGCCCTGAATCAGTTCATCGACGACATCTATCATGAGCAGCGGATCCTGACCGATGGCATCATCCCGCGCGACATCATCACTTCCGCCGTGTCGTACCGGGCGCAATGCCAGAACCTGAATCCGCCCTGGAAAGTCTGGTGCCACATCACCGGCACGGACTTGGTGCGCGACCGCGACGGCCAGTACTACGTGCTCGAAGATAACCTGCGGGTGCCGTCGGGTGTGAGCTACGTGCTGGAAAATCGCGAGGTCCTGAAGCGCATCTTCCCCGCTGTTTTCGAAGGCCTCTCGGTCCGGCCGGTCACCGAGTACCCCAGCCGCCTGCTGGAGATGCTGGAATCGGTGGCGCCGCACAGCGCCGGTTCGCCCCGCGTGGTGCTGCTCACACCGGGCATCTATAATTCCGCTTATTTCGAACACAGCTTCCTGGCGCAGCAAATGGGCGTCCCGGTAGTGGAAGGCCGGGACCTGGTAGTGACGGGCGCGGGCGTCTTCATGCGCACCACCAGAGGATTGAAGCGCGTGGACGTGATCTACCGCCGCGTGGACGACGACTTTCTGGACCCGCAGGCCTTCCGCGCCGATTCCATGTTGGGTGTTCCCGGCCTGATGGCGGCCTATCGCGCGGGGCAGGTCACGCTGGCCAACGCGCCCGGCAACGGCGTGGCCGACGACAAGGTGATCTACGCCTACGTTCCCGATATGATCCGCTATTACGAAGGCGCCGAACCCATCCTCCCGAACGTGCCCACGTATCTCTGCTGGCGCGACCAGGATCGCAAGTATGTTCTGGAGAATCTCGACAAGCTGGTAGTGAAAGCGGCCAACGAATCCGGCGGCTACGGCATGCTGGTGGGACCGCACTCCACGCTGGCGCAGCGCGAGGAATTCGCCCGCAAGATCCAGGCCGAGCCGCGCAATTACATCGCCCAGCCAACGCTCGGACTGTCGCGCGTCCCCACCATCGTGGACGATCACTTCGAGGGCCGCCACGTGGATCTGCGGCCTTATGTGCTGTGCGGCCGCGATATTTATGTGCTGCCCGGGGGCTTGACGCGGGTCGCCATGACCAGAGGCTCTCTGGTGGTAAACTCCTCGCAAGGCGGCGGGAGCAAAGATACCTGGGTGCTGGCGCCAGCCCATGCGGCCGCGGAGGGATCTCAACAACAATGAAAACCCAGGCACACAAGCCGCTGCTCAGCCGCGTGGCCAACGCGGTTTACTGGATGGGCCGGTACATTGAGCGCGCCGAAAATGTCGCCCGCTTTATCGACGTCAACCACAATCTGATGCTCGATCTGCCCAGCGGCTCGCCCGACCAGTGGCAGCCCATTGTGGATACCACCGGCGATCATGCGGAATTTGAGAAGCGCTATGGCGCCGCCACGCAGGTGAACGTGGTCCGCTTTCTGGCCTTCGATCCGCAGAATCCCAATTCGATTTACTCCTGCGTTCTGGCCGCCCGGGAAAATGCCCGCTCCGTCCGCGAGACCATCTCGAGCGAGATGTGGCAGCAGATCAATACGCTCTACCTGCTGATTGCCTCCGCCGGCGCGCAGACCGTGCCGGATTCCCTGCCGCAGTTCTGCCACACTGTCCGCATGGCCTGCCATCTGTTTCAAGGCATCACTGAAGTCACCATGAGCCACAATGAGGCTTGGCATTTCAGCCGGCTCGGCACCGTGCTGGAACGCGCCGATAAGACCACCCGCATTCTGGACGTGAAATACTTCATCCTGCTGCCGGCCGTCAGCGACGTGGGCACTCCCTATGACGACGTGCAGTGGTCGGCCGTTCTGAAGTCCGTCAGCGGTTTTGAAATGTACCGCCAGCGGTACGGCCGGATTGTTCCCGAGCGCATTGTGGAGTTTCTGCTACTGGACAACGAATTCGCCCGCGCCGTGCACCGCTGCATCCGTCTGGCCGATACCTCTCTGCACACCATCACCGGCAGCCCCATCGGATCCTTCGCCTGCGCCGCGGAACAACGTCTCGGCATGCTGCGCTCTGAACTGGATTATGCCCACGTGGACGACGTTCTGGCGGGCGGCCTGCATGAGTTTTTCGACACGCTGCAAGGCAAAATGAATACAATTGATGAATGTATTCTTGGAGACTTTTTCGCGCAAACTCCGACCGGGGCGTCTGGCGATTAATGGGTAACGAATGACCTTCTGTCTGGGAATGACTGTCGACCAGGGGCTGATTGCGATTGCAGACACGCGCATTGTGGCCGGTAACGAATGTCTGGTCGCCAAGAAAGTGGCCACTTATCAGGGACCCGGGTTTGCCTTTTTCGTAATGAACTCCGGCCTGCGTTCCTTGCGCGACAAGATTCTACTGCGTTTTGAAGAGGCCTTCGCCCGCGACACCACCACCCGCGATCGCCTGTTCAAAGTGGTGAACCTGTATGCGCAGCAGGTGCGCCAGGTAGCCGAGGAAGACACCGACGCCTTACATCGCGCCGAGCTCAAATTCAATTCCCACGCCTTGATCGGGGGGCAGATGGCAGGCGATTCGGCGCACCGCCTGTTCCTGGTTTATCCCGAGGGCAATTGGGTGGAAATCGGGCCGGACACGCCCTATCAGATTATCGGTGCTTCCGGTTTCGGCAAGCCCATTCTCGATCGTTCGGTCACGTTCCACGATTCCATGCTCTATGCCTTTAAAGTAGGGCTGCTGGCGTTTGACGCCACGCGTCTCTGCGCCGCCGATGTCGATTTCCCCATGGACGTGCTGCTGTATTCGCGCGGCAGCTTTGAACTGGTGGAACAGCGCTACCAGCGCGACGACCTACGCGAAATTTCCGCCTGGTGGCAGGAGCGCATGCGCCGCAGCGTACAGGATCTGCCATCGGAATGGATTGAGGCGGCTTTCTCTCGCCTCATCCGGGATGAAGTTGTTCGCTGATGCGCATCACCGTCGCGCATTCCACGGTCTATCGCTACAGCCAGGCAGTGTCGCTTGAGCCGCACCTGCTGCGCCTGCGGCCGCGTCATGACGCCACCCAGAATCTGTTGCGCCACAGCCTGACCATCCACCCGGCGCCTGGGGGCCGCACGGCCTGCCTGGACCAGGACGGCAATGCGGCGGAGCAGATCTGGTTCGACAAACCGCTCAGCGAATTATCGATTGCCAGTTCCTTCGAAGTGGAAACCCTGCGCGCCAATCCCTTCGATTTCCTGCTGACGCGACGGGAAAGTTTCACGCTGCCATTCGTCTATCCCGAGCCATTGAACAGCGCGCTGGCCCCTTACCTGGCCGGCGCCAGCGAGGCCGGCGCGGTGCGCGAATTCGCCTGCTCAGTGGCCGGGCAGGCTGGATGGCGAACCCTGGATTTCCTGATGGGGCTCACGACAACCCTGTTCAACGCCACCAGCCACGTGCTGCGCGATACGGGCGCACCGAATCCACCCGAGTTGACGCTGGCCGAACGCTCCGGTTCCTGCCGCGATCTGGCCGTGCTATTCTGCGCCGTTTGCCGCAGCATGGGCGTGCCCGCCCGTTTCGTCAGCGGCTATGAGTGCGGCGCCACTTCCATCGAGCACGCCTACCTGCACGCGTGGGCGGAAGTTTACCTGGAAGGAGGCGGCTGGCGCGGCTATGACCCGTCGCGCGGCTTGGCCGTCTCCAGCATCCACGTCCCGGTGGCCGCCGCAGCCGATCCGCAACTGGCCGCGCCGGTTTCCGGCACCTATCGCGGCAGCGCCGGTTCCCAGATGGATTTCAGCATTTCGATTCAGACGCAAGGCGAATAACTCCGGACCTTGCACTACGCCTAGCCCGGCCAGTGGGCCTCCTGGCACAACTTCCGCCACCAGCCGTCAGGCCGCCTCACTTCACCACCGGATCATCCATCTTCACCGACGGCTTCCCGTTGGTCGCCGCCCGCACATGATCCGGATCGAAGATCCTCCGGTCCACATCTTCCAGCTTGTACCCTTCAAAATCCGGCTGATTGGTGAAGCAGTCGCTCAAGTCCGACGCCGCCGCGTCAAACAGATTCAGCGGGGGCAGCTGCAACAGCCGGAAGATGGTCTTCAGCAGTCCCGGGAAACTGGTATTCACGTGCGAAACGTAGCCCTGCTTGGCCCACGGACCCGCGCACAGCAGCAACGTGCGATGCGCATCAATGTGGTCCACGCCACCTTGCGCGTCGTCTTCCGTCACGAATACCGCCGTCTCCTTCCACCACCTAGTCCCCGACAAGTACTCCAGAATGCGGCCCAGCGCATAATCGTTATCCACCATGAAGGATTCTTCAAACGGATACCCATCCTCCGGACGCGCCTCCGTCAGATGGTCGTTGGGCAGATGCATGAAGATGAACTGCGGCAGGTCCGCTCCGGTCTTCACATATTTCTCATCGATTTCTTTGATGAACTGCGACACGCGGTACTGGTCCGGAATGTTCATATTGAATCCCGGATAGTCACGCGACGTATTGCTGTAGAGCGGCTCGGGCATGGGCACATTAGTCAGGTAGCGCGCACCGGTGGGCTCCAGGTCCTTATCCTCGTCCACGCCCGCCAGCTCAAAGCCTTCGCCGAAGTTGCGAAAACTCACGCCATGTTTAGCAAAGTGATTCCAAATGGTGCCGCCTTCCGATTCGTCCTCCGGATGCACGGAGGAATCCGAGCCCGCGAACAGCAGCCGCCCCGGCGCATCGCCCAGCCGGAAGTCTTTCTTCTGATCGCTGTAAGCCGCCAGCAGCGAACTCTCCGTCCAGATGCTTGGATACGCGCCCGCCAGCCAGTGGTGCCCGTCCACGCTCACGTCCGAATCGGCATAGAAGTTGTCGCTGAAACTCCACTGCTCGGCGATGTCATGGTGATTCGGCGTCACATTCACGTCCTTCAGGCTGAGCCGCTTCTTGCGCCCGTCGGCATACCCGCGCGTGCCAAAACGGGCCAGTGCCGGCGCGCTCATCGGCTTTCCGTTGCCGGCTTCCATCTCATCGCCCAGCACCTCGTCGTACGTGCGATTCTCCTTCACAATCAGCACCACGTGCTTGATTCCCGCCGGCAGCGGCGGCGGGGCAGTTCGCGCCACAAATCCGTTGGCCTCCATCACGAAGCTGGTCAATCCTTTCAATTCCTCCAGCTTCGGCAGCGGAAAAATAGAGACCGTGCCTGACCGCGCCGTGCCCGCCGTCACCGCGCCATTTCCCATGGCGAAACCGTTCGGCCCGGTTCCAATCCCGCGAACATTGGTGACGAAAACGGTATCCTCCTCCACCGCCACGCGCGCTGGAAACCAGCCCACCGGAATGTGTCCAATCAACCGGCCTTCGTGTGTATCGATCACCGCCACCGCATTGACGCCCGCTTCCGCCACCAGCAGCCAGCCGCTTTTCTGGTAGAAGGCCATCCCTACCGGCAGCACGCCGCGCAGCGTTTCCAGACCTGGAATGCGGATGGGGATTTCCGCCGTCACCTGGTTCGTCGCCGCGTCGATCACCGTGATGCTATCGTTTCCCGCGTTCGAGACATACACGCGATCCGCCGTCGCCACCACGCCCGAGGGACTGCTGCCGCCGTGGCTCTCACCGCCGAACGGCATGCCCGTGCGCACATAAGCTTCTACCGTGGGCGCAGCCGGGTTCGCCACATCCACCACTGCCAGCGAATTCGATTCGCGCACGTTCGGGTCGCCCAATCCCGGCACCGCTACCAGCCCTTTGGCCGTCTGCCGCTTCGCGCCATTCAGCGCATCCGCGCTGGGAAAACCGAAGGCCGGAAAAGGTAGCCCGGTTTCCAGCGGATTGGCGGCATCCGCCCCAGGTATCGCTTTGTATTCGAACATCCCTAAGTTCGTTACGTACAGCTTCTTGCGGTCGGGCGACAGCGCCACCGCGAACGGCAGCCGTCCCACTTTCACCGACGACACCACCTGCCGCGCTTTGGTATCGATCACGACCACCCGGAAGTTGGCCTGGTCCACTACGTACAGCAAGCCGCGGTCGGTGTCGGCCGCCAGATCGCCCGAGTAGCTGTCGTGGTAGGCGCCCTGGTTCAAGTCCACCACGCGCCGCCGGTCCGCCACCCAATCGAACTGGCTGACCTTCCCCGAATTCCCTTCCGACGCCCAAACCGTGTGGTCGTTCACAAGCGCCACGCCCATGAAGACGCCGCGCCAATCGGTCCCGCCGAATTCATCCACCCGGTCTTTGGAAGACGCCCCGAGTTGCTGCACCGACCACGTGCCAGTCCGTTCGCGGTCCAGAACCGTGAACGAATTGCGTCCCATGCCGCCGTTGGCTGTCACTACTAGCCGTGCCGAGGCACCCACAGCTAGCCCGAATGGGCCAGCGCCTGTAACATGTTGTTCACCGAGTGGTGCAAGTATTCTCCCACCGGGCAAAATTGTCGCAGTGGCGTGCCGCTGGGCCTGACGAATTCCTGCTGGCGCGGTGTAAACCTGCGCAGCCAGCAGTGAAGGGAGCGTCAGACAGGTAAGAAAGGAGCGCCAACCGGCGGTCACCCATCCATCATATATCGCCTGCGACAACCGCCAATGGGCAAACATTGCCTGTCATTGGTGCAGAATGTCACGGCGACTTCTTCCCGGCATTGGTGTTCATTCCGACATGGGGGCTTCGTTTCTTGCACATATCCTGCTTCGATGCTGTTACTTAACTTACCTATTGCTTCCCAGTACGAAAAGTGAGTATTATTTGGCACGCGAAGTGCTAAACAACAGCATGAATATGGCGTTGTCGAAGGTCGTAGTACTGAGGCCGGAGCAACGCAGAGAAACGCCCGTACCTGTGAATAGTTCGCACTTCTGGCGGCGGATGGCTCTTCGATTGGGAGCCTTCGCCAATTCGTAGGGGTCGCGGTGACCGGTTGAGGGATTGGGAATCTCAACTGGGCCGAAGCCCGTTCTAATAACCGCACTGGGATGCAGTGCATGCACCTTGGAGGAAACCGATGGCAACCAGCCCAATGGCGTACGCGCCAGCAGCAAAACCGTTAGAAGATCCACTTGCTCACTTACCCTGCTCCACCATCCTCGAGTTCCGCAAAGGGCAAGTCATCTACAATCAAGACCAACCCTCCACCAGTCTGTACCTTGTCCTCGACGGCAAGGTGAAAGTTTCGCGGCTCTCGGATGACGGCCACCAGGTAGTTGTCGACATTTATCAGCCCGACGAATTCTTCGGCGAATCGGCGTTTCTGAACCTGCCGCACCGCGCCGAACAAGTCACCACGCTGGAGGACACCAAGCTGATGGCTTGGACCACCAGCGAAATTGAGGACATCGTCCTCAAACGCCCGCGCCTGGCCATTGCGATGCTTCAGATTCTGGTGCAGCGCACCATCAATCTGACCCAGCGCATTGAAAGCTTCTCGGCCGACAACATTGCCCGACGCCTGGCCCGTTCCCTGCTGCGCTTCGCAGAGCGGATGGGGACACCCCAGCCGGATGGCTCCGTCAAGATGGCTGCTTTCACTCACGAACTGCTCTCGCAGTACGTCGGCACTTCGCGCGAAATCGTCACCCACTACATGAACCAGTTCCGCCGCATGGGTTACCTGCAGTATTCCCGCCGCGGTGTGATTCTGTACCGGTCGACCTTCGAGCAGTGGCTCCGTGAAAATGCCTAG
>Ga0182030_10000263_pt1 | contig 92904 bp, 85 predicted proteins | sample 812S3MmetaG_FD_121299 | JGI IMG/M metagenome (GOLD analysis project Ga0182030, IMG submission 121299) | Permafrost microbial communities from Stordalen Mire, Sweden - 812S3M metaG (Illumina Assembly) | ecosystem: Environmental > Terrestrial > Soil > Wetlands > Permafrost | place: Sweden...
GCTGCCTGAAAGCACCGGTTTTCAGATGTCCACCGAGGCCGGGCCGATACAACTCGCCCCGCGGACTCAGCGAATCTTCCCGAGTTCCGTTCCCATGCTTGCGCTGTGCCTGTGATTGGATCGCCAGCCGTTGCCTTCGATTATTGAGTGCGGTTACTACGCTGCCCGGCATTTGCCCCCGCAAAAAACCACGAATATGGAATTTGCGGTAGCCACAATACTGTGCCCGAACGCCAGGAAATCGGCGATCCGGGCATACAAGTTCCGCGAAAAACCCCCAAAAAAGCTCGTCGGTGAGGGTGAAGTGCCTTCGCCGAGTATCTTTTTCAGCAGCCTGCTAGAGAGGAGTGAATTACGCAAATAAACTTGCGGCTAAGGAAAACGATAGAGACACGACGATACTTCCGTAGGTCGAGCCGGTGTTCCAGTGGGATGATCCGACCGCTCCCATCGGCGCCACTGTCGTGAGATCAACGACCAGGATTAAGGCTCTGTTTCGGCCAATTGACCGAGGCCTGAGCCTATTTGCTCGGCGCGGGCGTTTTGTCCGCGAGGTTTAGCGCATCTCCAAGCGTTTCCATGAAATAATCGAGCTTGATCGGTTTGGTCAGATAACGGAAGAATCCTGCCTGCAAGCCCTGCTCAATGTCGCGAGGTGTCACATTCGCACTGAGGGCAATTACCGGAATGTGCATCGTGGCCAGGTCTGCATGAAGGATTTCGAGTGCCTCGATGCCGCTGATGCCGGGAAGGTTGATATCCATTAAGATCACATCAGGCTTGTTGACACGTGCAAGTTGTATGCCCACAATTGCATCCTCGGCAGTCAGCATGCGGATATCTGGGCGGCGCGCGATAAACTGCACGATCAGCTGCAGATTCGCGGGGTTATCCTCTATATAGAGTAACGTGCGCGGCGCTCCGTGCTGAACCGGCGCTGGTGCCGCCTCGGTGACGACACCTACCATCCTAGAGTCATCAGCAGAAATGACAGAATCTTGGCGTTGCGCAGACATGTTCCGGCTCCCATCTAGATACTAACACCCGCGAGGGTTTGGGAAACCTCTTTTCAATGCAGAAAGTCGGGCCAGCTTTTGAAACCATTCGCGCAGCACTGAACGAAGCCGTCTAGTACAGCGACGATACACAGTTGCCCAGAGGTGGTCACCGGACCGAAAAGCGATCAATCCACAGCTACTTCATGCGGACGCGGTGCGAGCTGCGGCGTTGGACCAGGAGAAGTTCCGTTTCGCGCGCCGAGGGCGCGATCTCGCATCTGTCGTTTCGATCTGGAGTCCAAGAGCGCCACGTCCGCAAGCCTCAGTTTCCTTGAGGTCGGAAGAACGTTCTAGCATTATCGTCGACTACCTGCCTCCGTCGTTAAGGCAGCTTACGGTGTTCGCAAAGAAAGAGTCGAGCCGCCCTAATTTACAGCGATCGTTGCGCCCGTCTGCGAGTTCATGCCCCCGATGCTTATTATCACCGGTAGCGCTCCACTCGGCGTAAGCGACTCCGGAATCAGCACGTTGAGTTGCACAACCCCGTCCACTTCACCCGGCGCCGCGCCGGCATAGATCACCTGAGCATTCACGCCGCCGATCTGGACAATGGGCGTCTCCAAAAAATTAGCAGCGCCCGCCGCAACCGCGCCAGTCGAGCTAGCAGGCATTGTTTGCCCTCCGCCGGTGGCATAAATCTGTACGATGGTCCCTCGCGCTGCTGGATTCGAGGCCGAATTGACGGACCCGTCGGCATCCACCACCGACGCTTGCCCCACTCCCGATCCTGAAACCGTGAAAACCGACGGCGCCGCCGCGACCACCGGCAAGCTCCATGACGGCGCAGGGCTGTTCCCGTAGAGAACCTGAATTGTGGCCTGCGCGTTCCCAGCTACTTCGTAAGGCACGATCGCGTTGACCTGCGCGGGGGACACATAAATCAGCGGCGCCGCGATTCCGTTGATCATCACCTGCGTGCTGCCGAGCATTGAGGTGACCTGGTGCGACGGCCCGAGCTGAAGCGTGGCCGGCGCGCCTCCTATGCCGCTGCCGAAAATGGAGATCAGTTCACCCGGCGCGACTGCTTCGGCAAGCGCCGAGCCGGACGCAACTACCGCGGTCATTACGGGAGGCGTCGCCGGATTGCCAGTAACCGCAACCGTTACGGGGACGGCCAGCGATCCACCGGTCCACGCCAACTGCACCGATCCGCTGTAGGTTCCGGGCGTCGCTGAGCGCGCCGCGATCTGAATCGTCGCCGGTGCGACTAATTGATTCGAGCTTCCCGCCGGCGTGATCGAATAACTCAAACCGGTTCCTGTCACTCCAATCGTAACGAGAGCCCGGCCCCGATGCCGACGCGATGGCCAAATTCGCGCTGGTGGAGGAGCCAGCCGCTGTCGTGAGCGCGAGGCTCGCCGGCGTGACCGTGATCTGTGAAGGCGGCGGGAGCACGGTGGCGGAAACACTTACGGTGGCGGGCGTCGGCGCGATGGGGATACTTTGAAGCGTCTTGACCGGCGTCACCGTGATGGTTCCGGAATAATTTCCCGGCTTCAGATTCGTCGCATCAACGTTGACATCGAGCGACGGCCCGAGCATCGGCGCGACGATCCAGGGGGCGCTGATGCTGGTCGTGTATGTGAACAGGGCAGGGTTGGTGTTCACCAAAGTTCCGGCGCCCACCTGGCCCTTGCCCGCCTCAACCGTGAACGCGACCGATGGGGGAGACATCGTCAAGGTGACAGGCGCCGAGCTCCCCGCGATCGCGAGCTGCGCCGGAATGTCGATCGAATTGATCGGACCTTGCCAGCGCCGCGCTCTGGTCATTGCCGACAATCAGCTAGCACTCGGCGCCGGGTGGGACGAGGGAATGCTGCGAGTAGAACTCAGGGCGCTCCAGGGAGAGGATTACGACATCGATTTGATCGGCTTCGGCGAGTCAGAACTGGCAGAGTTGCTGGCGGACGATTCAGATTACACGGGGCACGCCGACGAGGACGCCGTCCCCGAGCCGTCCGAGATTGCGATCAGCGTTCCTGGCGACCTGTGGCTCCTTGGCGACCATCGTGTTTACTGCGGCGATGCGACGCAGATGGAATCGATTGAGAAAGTCATGGCCGGTGGGTTGGCGGACATGGTGTTTTGTGATCCACCCTATTCCGTTGCCTACGGTTCCTCTGCGCCGACCAAGCGGGAACGCGAAAAACGCAGGATCACGAACGATGATCTCAGCGACATGGCATTTGGCGAGTTGCTGCGCAAGGCCTGCGCGAACCTCCTTTCGGTCACCAAGGGCGCAGTGTATATCTCGATGAGTTCGTCGGAGCTTCACACGCTCCAGAAGGCATTCACCGCGGCGGGCGGGCACTGGTCCACGTTCGTGATCTGGGCGAAGGACCGGTTTACACTTGGGCGCTCAGACTACCAGCGCCAGTACGAACCCATGCTCTATGGATGGCGCGAGGGAACGGATCACTTCTGGTGCGGTGCCGGGATCAGGGCGACATCTGGTTCGTGAACAAGCCGCAGGCCAATGTCCTGCATCCGACCCAGAAGCCAGTGGAGTTGGTCGAGCGCGCGATCAAGAATAGCAGCAAGAGCCGGGATACGGTGCTGGACCCATTCGCCGGCTCGGGCACCACGCTGATTGCTTGCGAGAAGCACGGCCGCCAGGCACGGCTGGTGGAATTGGAACAGCGGTACGTCGATACGGTGATCCGCCGCTGGGAACAGTACACGGAGGGGAAAGCGACGCTGGTGGAGACCGGCCAGGAGTTCGACCAAGTCGCCGAGGATCGGGCGGCGGTGTCCAAATGAATAGCCAGATGCCGCCGGGAAATTGCGGAGGTGGAAGAATTGCTGCGCGCTGGGCATCCCGATCTTCAGGGTTTGTGCCTCGCGCTCGCGGACTGGTCAACGGAACTGCGAATGATTCAGTGGGCCGCACAAACGAAAAAGGGCGCCGGATCTCCCGGCGCCCGTACTTCCTAAACTTCGGCGATTCAGCTGCGAATCGCGTAAGCGCGCTCGCCATCCTGCCGTTTAAAGGACTCGACCTTCAGGCCCGCCTTCTTGATCAGAGCGCCGCTGATGAATCCCCGGACGCTGGGTGCCTGCCAGTCGGTCGCCTTCATGATCGCCTCCAGGGTCGCGCCGTCCTTTCGCGAAAGCATCGTGATCACCTGGCTTTCTTGCTGCCGTCGCGCGCCGTGAGAGCCTTCGGCTTTCGACTGGCCTTCTTACCCGCCTTGGCCTTGGTTCGCGGCCGTGTGGGCGCGTGTTCGCCGCTGTCCGCCCCGAGGCTTTGGATAGCCCTCCAGATACGGCCCGCCGCGCGGCGTTGCGGGTCGTGAACTTTTTGACGGGCTTTACACCCGGCAGGCTGTTCCAGATATCAACCAACCGTTCGGTCGGCCAATCCGCCGCCAGTTTGCCAAGTTCCTTTTCACTGCTGAACTGTTGCGCATTGTCGGGAATTGCGGCGCCGGATTCGATGGCGGCGATGTTGTTTTCACTGTCGATCGTAAAGTGCATAGTTGTGTTTCTCCTTTCGCGGCGTCTGCCGCGGTGATCACATTCATCACTCCAGGCCTGGAAATTAGCAAGCGAATCGTTCGTTGGAGGAAACCATGAGCGAAACCAGAGACAGCCCAATGCGGAGCAAGCGCCAGGACCACTACATCGTGGCGTTGATGGAATATCCCACGCTAGACAAAGCCGCGTCGCCCCTCGGAGTATCCGAAGTCACGCTTCGGCGCTGCCTGAAAAAGCCCGAGTTCGCCGAAGCCTTCCGCAAGGCGCGGCGCGAAGCTTTTTCTCAATCGATTGCCCGGTTGCAGCACGCCTCGAATGCTGCGGTGGGAACTTTACTGCGGGTGATGACGGACCGCGAGGCACCCGCCGCCAGCCGTGTCCTGGCAGCCGATGTCGTTTTGCAGACAGCGCTACGTGGGATGGAGATTGAAGACATCGATGCGCGTTTGAGAGAGCTGGAGGCGGCAGCAGAAGCGAACAAGGACGGCAGGCGAAGGTGACACATCTTCAGCGTCGTATGAAGAAGCTCGAAGGGATATTCACCGATCCCGCGGGCCTGGTGCCGCACACTCAGAAGTGGCTCGAATACTGGGACCGGCAGTATCATCTCTATCTGACCGGGCAGGACCTGAACGCGATCTGGCACAGCTCGATTGCGGCGTACCGGGCAGTAATGAACTACGCGGAGCAAAGTCCGGCATCTTTAGTCCGGCGCTTCCTTGAAGTGGAGAGGGCCCGTGAAGACAACCTTCAGACGGCTTCTGCAGCTTGAGCGCCGGCGGTCGGAATGGCTGGCCATCACCAATACGTCGGGCGCGAAGGAACAGTTCATGGCGCACATGGAACGTATGGCGGCTCGGCTCAGGGCCGATCCAAACTGGAAGCCGCCGACACCAGAACAATCGGAAGCAATCAAGCAGTATTTTAAGGCGTACTGTGCTGCAAAGGCGAACGGTACAGCATCATGAGCAAGGCTCTTGTCACTCGGTTGGAGCGTCTCGCAGCGCGGGAGTCGCCTCACTCGCCACGGGTACTGAAGATTCTCGTGACCCGTATCGGCAGGCCCGATTACACTGTCGAGCTGGTCCTAGACGAGCCGCACAACCGGCGGCTAGGATTCTCACCGGGCAGCCGGGAGAGCGACAGGTGACCAGCAGAAACATTACTCGGCGGCTGGAGCGATCGGCAGAACAGATGGTGCCCACCGGCGAGCCGATCATGATCCAATGCGTTAACCCAGATGGCGCGCGGACCGACCGCGGATCCATGCGAGAGAAACCAGGGTGTGAGTCCGGGAAGAACCGATCGCGGACGGGACCGGACTGATGAAGACCACCTTCAGACGACTTCAGCAGCTTGAGTTGAGGTACTCGGAATCACTTGAGGCGAACGACGCATCCGGGGCGCTCGAACGGATTCTGGAAAAGATTGGCAGTATGGCCGACCCACTGCGCGAGGACCCAAACCAGGAAGCCGTGCTCAAGCCGACTTTCGCCGAAGTCCGGCTGCGCGTTCAGGAAGCACTGTCTCGTTACCGAAGAGAAGCAGCGAAATGACGAACAGAAATCTCTCCCGGCGGTTAGAGCGATTGGAAGAGACGTCAGAGCCCTCGGCCGAACCGAGAGTGTGGCAAATCGTAATCGTCGATTCCGACGGCAGTCGGCGTGACGGCCCGGTTATTAAATGGCAGCCGCCGAGACCCGTCCAGAGCCAACGCTTTAATTGCAACGCTGGATGACGATTTAGGAGACGAAATGATCAGCAGGAAGTTTTCGCGGGGATTAGAACAACTGGAAGAGCGTGGCCGCCATCTGAAAACCGGGTTGTGCTCAAGGTCATCTTTATGAGTAACGGTAACTGAACGGATCGAAAGAAAACTCTGCGAAAATCGCCGCTTTCGAGTAGGATGGAGGAACTTCTGTTGGTATGGCATCTCCTCCGCAGGAGGGAGGTTTTCGCATGCTGAAAGATTCCGAGGTCACAAAAGCCATCTCGTCCATACGAGACCGCGCCGACCGCCAAACCGATCAGAAGAAACTCGTGGGTGCCTTCGTCGATATCGGCCTGCTCAGCCAGATGAACAATTCAAACAATCAGATCATTTTTGGCCGCCGCGGCACCGGCAAGACCCATATACTCCGCGTCCTCCAATGTGAACTCGGCGCGCCTTCTCCTGTGGTCTATATCGACGCCCGGACACTCGGCAGCAACTGTCAGTTCACCGATCCTTCGGCGCCTCTTACAGAGCGCTGCACCTCCCTGTTCCGCGACATCCTCAGCGAGATCTATAACGGCTTGCTCACCCATATCGTCCAGGAGGCCCCGGCCGCGTCCGACGCTACTCTTCCGCTACTTGAGCAGTTTGGGACACTGTCGCTAGCACCTTTCCAGCGCATCTCCGAGGCGCAGGTGGAGAACCGCTCCCTGGCCAAGTCCGGTGGAAAGACCAAAGCATCGCTCGATTTCTCCACGAAGAAGGGCTCCGGCGTCAGTTTCGGAGTCGAGGACGAGGAGTCCGGCGAGCAGGAGCAAAGGACCAACTATTCGCTCCGGCTTGAGGATAAAATTGTCTTTCCCGCTGTTTACCAAGCGCTGCGATCCGTCACCGATAAGCTCGAATGCACGCTCTACGTGCTCATAGACGAGTGGTCGTCCCTTCCGGCCGAGGTGCAGCCGTATCTCGCCGAGTTTCTCAAGAAAACGTTGTTCCCAAACCCATCGGTGGCCGTTAAGATCGCGTCCTTGGAGCATCGGTCGGCATTTAATCTCGTGCGCGGCGGCAACATCATCGGTTTCGAGTTGGGAAGCGATGTCGCGACGGCCGTCAACATCGACGACTACTATGTTTACGATCGCGATCCAGCTGGTCTACTCACCACCTTTTCCAATGTGCTGATCAAGCACCTTCAAAGCGAGTTATCTCCAGGCTACCTCCAAACCCGGTACAACATTCACGTCGACGGCAACCTCTACCCGTCCCTGTTCGGAAGCAAGTCCGCTGTCGAGGATTTGGTCCGCGCCTCCGAGGGGATTGTGCGTGACCTCATCCATGTCTTCGCCGCCTCGTATTTTTCCGCTCAGGTCAAGAATCAGAAGCAAATCGAGAAGCACAGCGTCCAGAAAGCGGCGCGGGCGTGGTTCCAAAAAGACAAGGCCCAGAACATGGACGGGCCCACACGCGCTTTCCTCGACAGCTTGTGCGTGACGGTCATCGGCAAACACTCCTCGCGTGTCTTTCTGGTGAGTTCCGTACACGAGCGCAGCGTTTTCATTGAGAGGCTTCTCGACCTTCGCATCCTTCACCTGCTTCGTCGCGGCTATGCCGAGCCGCAGCGGCCCGGCATCCGTTACAGCGTTTTCACCCTCGATTATGGAACCTATGTTGAAATGGCGGACTCTGTGCGGCGGCCGAGCGGATTCATGAGAAAACAGAAACGCCTCCTGGTAGACAACATGGTGGTTCCGTTCGAAGACGACGATCGTTATGTGAGCAAGGTGGTCGTCGGCGAATCCTTCTTCCGCCAATTCTCGGACCCTCGGCTGTCAGAGAATGCTGATGCAGATCTATGAATCCGGGCGCCACGAGCAGATTTGACGCATCGATCTCATATTTCCGTGGGCGGCTCCGGCGGATCGACCAGGCTTTAGCCTTCTGCCCTTGGGTCCGAAGGCTGGTGCTGCCGGCAATTTAGTGACGTCACCGGACGGTTGCGTCACGGAAAAACGGGGACGCTGCTATCGAACTAATTTCCGGAGGATGTCCGCGTTGCGCTGTCGGCGATATGTGCCAGTTCCACGTAACGACAGAGCGCGTTGGCGAGTTGCATCTGCCTTGGGCTCCGGCATTCCGGCTCCAACAGGCGCGGGCTGCCGACCACGATCACCATCGCCTGCGCCCGCGAAGTGGCCACATTCAACCGATTGAGGCTGTACAGAAATTCCATTCCACGGGGCGCGTCCTCAGGTGATGACGTGGTTAGCGAATAGATCACCACCGGCCCTTGTTGGCCCTGGAATTTGTCCACGGTGCCGATTCGGGCGCCGGGCAGCCGCGCCCCGAGATCGGACACCTGGGCATTGTAAGGAGCAACGATCAGAATGTCGTTAAGGACTAATTGACGGCTCGCGCCCTTTTCATCGATCCAGTTCACGCCGGGCTGGACCAGTGTGTCTACAATCCCAGCGATGCGCTCCACTTCTTCGGGGGCAGAGTTCTGATTCCCTTCGTGGTTGACAGGAACGAACCAGAGGCCGGACTCGCCAAGCCAGGGATGGCCCGTGATGCTCTGCCGTTCCAGCCCTGGATGGGAATGCAGGCGGTCCTCGTAAAAAACCTCCGATGTGAATTTGCAAAGGCTCGGATGTAGACGCCAAGTGCTCTCCAGAAATATTCCCTTGTCGTTGGCAATCGTTTTTGATCCCGCGAGGATGTGCTCAAGCGCTGAGACATCTGCGCCCTCAGGATGGCTGCCCTTTAATGGCTGCTCCAACTGTTGAGGATCCCCCAGGAGCAGTAGACTCTTTTCAGCCTGCGAGATGGCGAGCACATTTGCCAGAGACATCTGACCGGCTTCATCGACAAAGAGCACATCAACCGCTTCGAAATACTCCTCCCGAGACCACAACCAGGATGTGCCCGCGACCACCTGAGTGCCATCGTTCAGCGCCGTGAGCGGCTCAGCATTATCTGTTGTCAAAATGATACCGGGTGGATCATCTCCCGACTTGTCCCGAACCTTCTCCATGCATCGCATACCGGCGAGGTCGAATTCCCGAGCCGCCTCAATCACGTCATGGAGCAGCTTTTGTATCACTTTGTGAGTGGTCGCCGTGATGCCGACGTTCTTCCCCTGCTTTACCAATGCACAAATCATGCGAGCGCCGGTATATGTCTTCCCCGAACCGGGCGGGCCTTGGATGGCGAGAACAGAATGATCAAGTTGGGCCACAATTCGTTTGGCTGCGTCAATAGTTGATTCTCCGTTGCACATGCCCAATCCAGTTCCACCTGCGAGGCGAGGAGACAGACGCAGTAAGAGATCGCTTACTGCCCTGTAAGGGCCAGGAGCACCCACACCATTTTCGTTGACCCATCTACCAAGGCGAATCAGCGCGTCCGCCAGCGCATCGGCATTTGGACCTCTCCCGTCCACAAAGACCGCCGGTGGATGCACGGCAGCAGTTTTTCTCGTCTTCTTGATGTCGATTGTCCGCGCTCCGAGGTCGATAGCAATAACGTCGCCGACCTTCCCATCACGTGTGCAAACGTCCTCGCCGCCACGAATGCTCGTGTCCTGTTTCTCAAAGCGATAACGATCGGTTGGAATCTTCCTCGATACCTCTAAGGTTTCGAGGAAATCCAATCCGGAGATGGCAGCCCCCTCATCCAAGAGTTCCTCGTCGGTCAGATCTTTGAGTCGGAAATATTCCCAGCAATCCGCCTTGAATTCTCGGCGATGCCAATCGAGCAGATTCGCGAGCAGCCAACGTGCGGACTCTTCTTCACTGCGCATCGCTGGATCGGCTGGGATGTTCGCCATCAGCGCTTCCGCAAGTCCAATTCAAGGAAGAGTGGAGTTGGACGAGAACGGCGGCGTAACCAGACCTACGATCTGAGTGGCCACCATGTTGGTCAGATCCCTGTAGACACCGATCTCAGCAAATTTGCCAGCCTTCAGATTCGCAACCTGGTTGAGATTGCCGTAAATGACGGTGGCACTCAGTTCCGCGCCGGTCGGCGCGCGGTCGGCCCACGCACATTCGCCCGGTCCAGGAGACGCCGCACTCGCTCCCTGGCCTGCCCATTTGAACGCGGTCGCGCCTGAGGTGGTGGTCAGGGGACCCTGGCAATAGAAGGGGTACGCATCGACGCCGGCGAGCGTGTAGATCAACCGATTCTTGGGCGAGCCGAGGCCCGTGACCAGATCGTAACCCGTGCCTGAACAGTAGCTGGTGCCCGTTTTATCAGGGTTGCAGCCCGATACGACGTCGTGGAAGTTTGCGCCGTATTCGCTGCCGGCGGCGATCGCATAGAGAGCGGGGTTGGCGAAGCCGACGCTCGGCTTGCCGGCGTTGCCCGCCAGTTCATTCACCAGCGCCATGAAGCCGGCCCACAACGGAGTCGCCTCGCTGGTTCCACCTACGTTATCTGAAATGCCACCGAAGACCAGGTTGATGTCGTTCGCCATCGCGCTCACATCCGGCACGTTGCGTTTGGTGCTGGATGCTCCATTGACCCCGGCGATGCCCGATTGATAGGAAGGGATCGCGACGGACGGCAGGGGTCCTCCGGAGCTCTTGGTCCAGGCGGTCTCGATACTGCCGTAGGATGCGCCGTTGCCGGTCATATTGAGGTCGGTTCCACCCACGATCGTGATGTAGGGGAACTGCCGGTCATCCAGGCTGCCGCTGATGTAGGTTGGAACCCAGGTCGGCGCGTAGGCTCCGCCGTCTCCGCTTGCCTGGAAGAAAGACTGGCCCTGCGTGGCGAGTTGCTGCATGAGGTTGGTATCCGTAGTGCGACGGCCCAGAACCAAGAAGAGGTGAACTGCAGGATGTCCGTGCGATCCGACATGTCGGTCAGAATCGTGGTCTGGTTGCTGCCGACGAACGCGACGACCTGTGCCGCGGGGGCCATGGAAAGCGCCGCTTCCACATCGAGAGTGCCTTCTACGCCCGGGGTGAGGACTGCCGAGGAGGGCACGACCTGAACCGCGAGGTAGCTCTGCCCGGTCTGAGTGGCGTAGCCATTGATGTCGCTCTGAGCGAAGCCGTCGAGCATGAAGATGCCGATCTTCTGGCCTTTCCCGGTCAGGGTCATCTGGGGGGCGTAGGCGTTGCGGAAGTCGGTTCCCTGATAGGTGCCGCCCGCGCCGGAACCACCGGCATTCGCGGGTACGACGAAGTTGTCGAGTCCGCCGATATGTTCCACCGGAACGGGGAGCGTCACGGATGGCTCGGAGTCGGGAGCGAAGAACATGCTTCCATCCTGGCGCAGATAATTGTTCAGATGGACGTTGAGAGCCGGCTCGATATCGGCGACGGAGCCCTCGACGGTGACGACGAAGCGGTTTCCGTGCGCGGTCGCCGTGAGGTTGTTCGATTTTGCCCAATCGAGTACGGACTGATAGTCTTCTGGGGTTACGCCAAACCGGTCGGCGAACTGTTTCGGGGTCAGATACTTTCGGTACGAAGGGCTCGGCGGATCCGAGACCTGCGCGGCAGTCTCAGCGAGCTCTGCCGCATTCCGGATAACCAGCCCGACGGTCAGGGTAAGTTGAGTGGTTGGCGGAACACGGCCTTCCAAAGCTGCTTCCCTCATCTCGGTCGTCACATGACCTGAGAGCTGCTGGCGGTGGGCGCCGGGAGCGATCGATTGAGCGACCGCCGGGTGGCTCGGCAATATACAGAGCCCGAAAACTAACAATTTGCGAACGTTTATCATAAAAACCTCTTTGGGTTGGACAGCAGTTGGTTCAAGCCGGCGCTCCGGCGCATGTAATTCGCGGAAGTGCGGCAAGTGAATCTGTTGAGTGGTGTGTGTCATAACGTCTCCAGTTCCTTTCTAAATAGCGACCCCGCGCCGCCTGTTTTGAGGCCCGCTCGCCGCTTCATCTCCCCATGCGAAGGCCAAAAAGAAAAACGGTCATGTGTCGAATTTATTTTTGCTTGGCGACTCTGGAGCGACGGGTGATATACTCATGCGCAAATGGGCGCGGAGCCGGACATCACCCGACTGTTACGGAATTGGGCGAATGGCGCGCCGTCCGCCTTGGAGGCGCTTACGCCGCTGGTATACGCGGAGTTGCGCCGCCTGGCCGGGAGTTATATGCGAAGCGAAGCGCCCGGGCACACTCTCCAACCCACCGCGCTGGTGCATGAGGCGTTTCTTCGCATGGTGGCGCGCGATACTCCGGATTGTCAGAACAGGTCCCATTTCTATGGCGTGGCGTCGCACTTGATGCGCCAAATTCTGATCGACCATGCCCGCACAAGGCATGCGGAGAAACGAGGCGGTGGCAAGGCGAACATATCGTTGGAGGAGAATCTGGTTGTCTCTCGCGAGAGGGACGCGGATCTGGTGGCGCTCGACGATGCCCTGGAGCGTTTGTCCGCTCTCGACCCGAGAAAAACTCAGGTGGTTGAGTTGCGCTTCTTTGGTGGCTTGAGCGTGCAGGAAAGCGCGGAAGTTTTGAAAGTCTCCGAAGTAACGGTCCGGCGCGACTGGCAGTTCGCAAAAGCCTGGCTCGTTCGCGAATTGGGCGGCTAAGAGGGCCATGGACTCCGCCCGCCTGCAGCAGGTCGAAAGGCTCTATCACGAAGCCCGGGAGCGTGACGACAGCCAGCGCGCGGCGTTCCTCAGGGAAGCCTGCGGATCTGACGAAGCGCTGCTGCACGAAGTGGAATCGCTGCTCGCTTGCGACCCGAAGGCAGACGATTTCATTGAGGTACCTGCCATGGAGTTAGAGGCCCGCTCCATCGCCCTTCAGCAAACCAAGGTGCCTGGCATCGGGAATGCGGATCGTTCCCTCGTCGGGAAGACCGTTTCCCATTACCTGATTCTGGAAAAGCTGGGAGCTGGCGGGATGGGTGTCGTCTTCAAGGCGCAAGACACCACATTGGGCCGTTTCGTGGCGCTGAAGTTTCTTCCCGAATCTGTCACGGAACTTCCCGGCGACTCTCAGGCGCTGGAACGATTCAAGCGCGAAGCCCGCGCCGCCTCCGCCATCGACCATCCGAATATCTGCACCATCCATGAGATTGGCGAGTACGAGAACCAGCCATTTCTGGTGATGCAGTTGTTGGAAGGCCAGACCCTTGGCCAGTATATTTCCGGCAAGCCGCTGCCGATGACGGAGTTCCTGGACAAAGCCATCCACCTGGCTGATGCATTGCAGGCGGCCCACTCGAAGGGAATCCTGCATCGCGATATCAAGCCGGCGAACATTATCATCACTTCAGGCGGACAGGTCAAACTGCTGGATTTCGGCGTGGCCAAGGTGATGCACAGTTGGCGGAATGAGGAGTCCGCGCCGAGTGAATTCCTCACCGGCCCAGGCATCGCGATGGGAACAGCGGCCTACATGTCTCCGGAGCAGGCGCGCGGCGAAGAATTGGACGCTCGATCGGACCTGTTCAGCTTCGGCGCAGTGCTCTACGAAATGGCGACGGGACAACTGGCATTCCCCGGCAAGACGATGGCAGTGATCTTCGACGCGATTTTGAACCAGGCGCCCGCCCGGCCTTCGCTTCTGAACGCCGGCCTCTCTCCGCAGGTGGAACGCATTATCGACAAGGCGCTCGAAAAAGACCCGAAACTGCGCTATCAGACGGCGTCGGAACTACGTGACGATCTTGAAGCCGCGGCTACGCCAACCGACCGGACACGACCGCTTCCGGCACCGAGTCGCACGACGAGACCTTCCCGAAAGAACTGGATCGCCTGGGTTGCGGCTGCGGCCTCAGTGCTCGCCATAGCTGTTGCTCTCTGGATGCTGCGCCTGCAACCGAAGGCTTCTTTGGCGGAGACGGATTGGATCTTGATTTCCGACTTTGTCAATACCACTGGAGAACCGATCTTCGATGACACTTTGAAGCAGGCTCTAATCGTCAAACTGTCGGAATCGCCATTTTTCAATGTCCTGACGGATTCCAAAGTCAGGGAAACGCTCCGCCTGATGGGGCATTCACCCGACGACAGAGTGGTTTCGCCAATTGACCGGGACCTCTGCCAAAGAGCCGCCGCGAAGGCCATGGTAGGCGGCTCCATTCTATCTCCAGGAAGCGGTTATCTGGTGGATCTGAAAGTGATCAATTGTCTGACCGGCGAATCGCTGGCTCATGAACAGGTGGAGGCCAAGAGCCGGGAGCAGGTGCTTCACGGAATGGGCGAAATTCTGCCTCGGCTGCGGCGCAGACTGGGCGAATCCTTGGCCTCCATTCAGAAATTCGACACCCCGATCGAACAGGCAACCACCACGTCCCTCGCCGCCTTGAAAGCCTACGCCGAAGGCGACAAGGAGCGGTTTCAGGGCAAGGAGGCGGAATCGATCCCGTCTTATAAGATGGCGATTGAACTCGACCCCAATTTCGCCATTGCCTATGCGAGGCTGGGAGCGGTTTACGCAAATGAGCAGTCCGGCGTGTTGTCGGACGAATACGTCCGGAAAGCATTCGAGCGGCGGGAGCACGTCAGTGAGAAGGAAAAGCTCTATATCGCTGCTCATTACTATGCGAGCGTAACGAGCGAAACCGAAAAGGTGATTGAAACCTACGAACTGTGGCGCCAAGTCTACCCGCGGGATTGGATCCCGGCAAACAATGTGGCGAACGAATACAATCGCGTCGGCCGGCTGGATAAAGCCATCGAAGCTTCCCAATCAGCATTGCGGTTAAATCCCGATTCCGCTTTTCCTTATTTGACGCTTGCCCAAGCCTACAGGCGGAGCGGCCGATATGCCGAAGCGAAAGCGATCTGCGAAAAAATAATCGCCGACAAACGCGACAACACGAGTATTCACAATAACCTTTTCGAAATCGCGTTTGCCGAAGGTGACCAGGCCACGATGGAGAGGGAGGAGCGTTGGGCACGCAGAAAGCCGCTGGGTGAAGGATATGTCATCTATGAGGTCGCTATGGGAGCGATGACGTTGGGTGAGGTTCGGCGGGCGCACGGTTTGTTCCGGGATGCCGAAGGGATGGTACTGGCGCAGGGGCTCAAGGAGTTCGCCTCTTCCATCGCTCTGGAAGAGGCTATGGCTCAGGCCGAAGTGGGGACGCCGGACGGAGTGCGCGCGGCCGTGGCGCGGGCCAGTCGCCTGGTGACCTTTTCGCGGGAATTGCAGGCCGACGCGGCCATCCCGGAAGCGCGCGCCGGAGACCTTACCCGCGCGGAATCAGCCGCGAAGGCGCTGAGCGAGCACCCTTCCCTGAAATTGATGTTCAACCAGACGACAATTCCGGAACTCCGGGCGGCCATTGCGCTTCGCAAAAAGGACCCGGCTGCGGCGATCGAGGCTTTGAAGCCTGCGATTCCCTACGAACTGGGAACGCCGCACGAATTGCTCTCCTTATACCTTCGCGGCCTCGCCTATTTGCAGCAGCACGCCGCACATGAGGCTGAAGCTGAATTTCAAAGACTTCTGAAACATACCAGCATTAGTCCTAACGTCCCCTACGTCCCATTAGCCCGGCTCGGCCTGGCGCGGGCTTATGCGCAACTCGGCGAAATCGAAAAAAGCCGCCGGACCTACGAGGAAGTTTTTGTTGTATGGAAGAACGCGGACGCCAATGTCCCCGTTCTCTCGGAAGCCAAAGCTGAATACGCCAAACTCAAGCCGGCGCGGGTTCCTTAGCCGCGAATGACCGTTTTCCAGGCTGGTTCTCGCATGTGGGCTTGAGAGGTGAGATGTATGACGAACGGCGGGCTGAAACAATGGCCGGTTTTGAGCTTTTCCTTCCTTGCGCTAGCTGGGTTTTGGGGTTCCAGCCAGGTGGCCCACGCCCAGGGGCGCGCGTACACAGCGAACTTTGGCTCGGACAACCTATCGGTGATCGACACGTCGAGCGACACCCTGGTGACCACGGTTGCGATGGGGACCCAGCCTAATTCGGTAGCGCTAACGCCGGACGGAAGCCGCGCGTATGTGACAAACGGCGGCGGAGACGTCTGGGTGCTCTCGACGTCCACTAACGCCGTGCTGGCCAAGGTAGTGGTGGGAGGTTACCCGACCGGAATCGCCATCACGCCGGACGGAACACGGGCTTACGTTACCAAAGCGAACGCCAACGCCGTCGCGGTGATCGATACGTCAAGCAACACCGTGATCGCCACGATGAATGCGGGTGCCGCCCCCGGCGGCGTAGCCATCACTCCGGACGGAAAACACGCTTACGTGGCGAGCGTCGGCACCAACTCCGTCCTGGTGATCGACACGTCGAGCAACGCCGTTACTGCCACTGTGGGATTGGGAACCGACCCCGTTGGCGTGGCCATTACGCCAGACGGAGTCCGCGTTTATGTGCTGGGCGCAGCCGGGAACCTTACCGTGATCGCCACATCCAGCAATTCGGTGGCGGCAACGGTGACCTTACCGGGCAATGAAATCTCTCCTTTTGGCCTTGCCCTCAGCCCGGACGGCACACGCGCCTATGTGACCAGATTCGCCGCCAACACCATCGCGGTGATCGACACGTCAAGCAACACCGTGATCGCCATGGTGCCACTGGGAGCCTTCCCCAATGGGTCGGCCGTTACGCCGGACGGAAAATATGTCTATGTGACGACTTCGGTCGATGCAACTGGCGAGGGCTCAGGCAACGTCTCCGTGATCGACACGTCCAGCAACACCGTGGTCGCCAAGGTCGGCGTGGGAGTCACTCCGTACGGGCTGGCGATCAAGGCAGGAGGAGGAGGCTTCGCCTGCACCAATACGACACCTCCTTCGATCACGTCGATCGTCTCCGCCAGCGGCTATGGCGGGTACTCCTATTTCGCCTCTGGTTCGTGGCTGGAAATCAAGGGCGCGAATCTGGCGGATCCGTCCGATCCGCGATTGAAGGCGGCCACCAATCCAGGCCAGTGGACAGCTGCCGACTTTAGCGGATCGAACGCTCCTACGGTGCTCGACGGAATCAGCGTGAGTATCAACGGAAAGCCGGCGTATGTTTGGTATCTCTCGCCGGCACAGCTCAACGTACAAGCCCCGGAGGATATTGCCACGGGAAATGTCGCCCTTACAGTGACCAACTGCAAGGCCGCGAGCCCGGCGTTTGCGCTTACTTGGCGCACACTGGCGCCTGGTTTTCTGGCTCCCTCGAATTACGCGGCCAACGGAACGCAATATATGGTGGCCACCTTCGCTTCCGACGGAGCGTACGTGCTGAACACCGCCACCGGTGCGGCATTCGGATTGAACAGCCGTCCCGCGAAGCCGGGTGACGTGATCGTCGCCTACGGTATCGGCTTTGGCGATGTGACTCCATCGATTCTGCCCGGTGTCATCGTTGGACAGAGCAACTCGCTTGTGAATGGAATCACGGTCTCTTTTGGGTCGACCAGTGCGGCGCTGACCTATGCGGGGCTGGCCGGGAGCTTCGTTGGATTGTATGAGTTTTACATCGCCGTCCCGGCCGGCTTGGCGAACGGCGATTATCAGATCAACGTGAAACAGGGCGGGGTCACAGTGCCGCAGACCATGTATCTCACGGTACATGGCTAGGCGACAGCGGGCACTAAGAACTTCCGGGGTGGTTCTCACCCGTCCCTCAAATTGCGGCTTTCCCTTTCTTGCACGCTAGAGATCGAGCAAGAACCATAAACGATTGCTAGGTAGTATCAGTTGCTATCTGCACGGGTGCGGATTCAGTGCGGCAACCAGCAAGGAGCTCGCCGGGATCAGGGCGTTCAGCCCCATTTCCAGTAGGCTCATTGTGGGCGGAGGAACTCGCCCGAGTGCGATGAAATGCGCATTCCTCCGCTGATCCGGCTAGGTCCTCGCGCGTAAGATAACCACGGAATGTTAGAGTAGGCGAGCACCATTTGTACCTACGCCGGATGAAGCCAACCAGCAAGCGCGAAGTGGAGATCGTCGAATGCGTCGATAAAAAGGCGCGCGTAATCCGCGATGGAGTCGGCGCGTGGGACAACCGCGTCGTCACGGAATGAGGATCGCTGTCGGCTTCCAGATGAGCGTCGCGGAGGAACAATTTCTCGAGTCCTACGTCGCATCGCGGCGCCAGAATCCGATCAAGGAATAGCGGCGGGTGGTAATGCGACGGGTAAGCGTCCCTGATCGTTCAGACGCAAGCCTAGCGGCCAGTTTCGCGGCTACGCGATTGGATTATTATATTTTGCATGTCCCCGTGCCATAGACTGCTCCTGCCTCTAATCGCCGTACTGCCCATGTTTGCGCAGACGGCGCGTGAAGAAATGGTGACGATGCGCGATGGAGTGCATCTCGCCAGCAGTATCTACCTTCCGCCCGGCGAAGGCCCGTGGCCTGTTGTGCTCACGCGAACGCCCTATGGCAAAGACGTGATGTACGGTCCGCAGGCGCACAAAGAGTATCTCGCGTATGGCTATGTCCGCGTCGCCCAGGACTGCCGCGGGAAGGGCAAAAGCGAGGGCAAGTACGCGGCGTTCGTGGATGATATCAAAGACGGGTACGACACCATCGAGTGGATCGCCAAGCAACCTTGGTCGAACGGCAAGGTGGGGATGGTGGGACCTTCGGCGATGGGGATCACTCAAAACCTTGCCGCCATTGCAGCGCCGCCGCACCTTGTGACGGCGTTCGTGCAAGTCGCGCCAAGCTCCACTTTCCGCTATTCCAATTATCCGGGCGGCGTGTTCCTGAAGAACCTGAACGAAGAATGGCTGAAGGCGCAAGGCGTCTCTACGGGCGATATAGCCCGCCCCGTGATTCGCGATTACGACGAAGAAGCGCTCACGCACGACTTGCGCGCTCAGGTTTCTCACGTCAATATTCCCATGTACAACGTCGGCGGCTGGTACGACATTTTCGAGCAAGGCACGCTCGACAGCTTCATGGCGTTGCAGACCGAGGGCGGCGAGAAAGCGCGGGGCAATCAAAAACTGATGATGGGCGCCTTCGGCCATGGCGCGCTCAAGGGCGACCTGAAATATCCGGCCGAAGCGGGAAATCTAAACGGAGGCGATGCCATACGCTGGTTTGACTACTGGCTGAAGGGCGTCGACAACGGTGTCATGAAGGAGCCTGCTGTTCGTTATTACGTCATGGGCGATACCTTCGATAAGTCCGCGCCGGGTAACGCATGGCGTACGGCGGATAGCTGGCCGCCGGCTTCGACGGCGACGTCTTACTACCTGACGGAGTCGCACACGCTGTCGGCGGCCAAGCCCACGTCAAAGGGGAAGCTTTCCTATGTTTCCGACCCTAAAGATCCCGTTCCAGCAATCGGCGGCAATAACCTGATGATGGATCGTGGGCCCATGGATCAGCGTAAAGTCAGCAGCCGCGCCGATGTGCTCAAGTTCGAGACGGAGCCGTTGAAGCAAGCGGTCGAAATCGTTGGCCCGATCACGGCCGAGCTGGCGGTCTCCACCGACGCCGAGGATACCGATTTCATCGTGAAGCTGGTCGACGTCTATCCGAACGGCTACGAGGCTCTGGTGATGGACCAGGGTTCGAAGCTGCGCTACTGGGTCGAGAAAAAAGGACCGGCGCGCCCACAAAAGAACAAGATCTATCCAATCAAAGTCGATCTCTGGTCCACGGCTCTGGTCTTCAATGCCGGCCACAAGATCGAGGTACTGGTGCAGAGCACGAATTCGCCGCGCTTCGACGTGCACTCGAACACTTGGGAGCCGGTGAAGAGTTACGATCAGGCGGTGAAGGCGACCAACACCTTGGTGCTCGACGGACGTTCGAAGATCGTGCTGCCGGTGACGAAGATTTACTCCCACGACGTCGGCGGCGCAGCGGCGCAGTAGTTGAACGACCTATGAAAGCCTTCCTGCTGGCGGTGCTGATAGTGAACCTGGCGGAGGCACGAGTGGTGAAGCTACGGGTGGCGCGTCGCGAACCGGTCCTGAGCGGAAAATCCTTCGGGCTCGCGGGAGCTTACGAGAAACTGGTGGGCAGGGTCGAGTTCGCACTGGATCCCGCGGCGGCGGCCAATGCCCGGATCGTCGATCTCGGGCTCGCGCCGCGGAACGCTCGCGGCGAGGTGGAATTCGAAGCGGACTTTTATCTGCTCAAGCCGGTGGACCCCGCGCGAGGCAACGGACGCCTACTCTATGAAGTCGGCAATCGCGGCGGCAAGGCGATGCTGCGAACGTTCCAAAAAGCGCACCCGAGCGCGGATCCGAAATCCCGCGAAGAATTCGGCGACGGCCTGCTGATGAACCAGGGGTACTCGCTGATGTGGATGGGATGGGAGTGGGATGTGCCGGAAGGCATGATGCGGATGGATATGCCGATTGCCACCGATCACGGCGCGCCCATCACCGGCATCATGCGCGGCAACTTCATTCCCAACACGAAATCCGCGACGCAGCCGTTGACGGACCGCAATCATCGCGGTTACCCGGTGGTGAATCGCGAAAGCGCGGAGAACTATGTGACCGTGCGCGACCGTCCGCTCGATCCGCCGCAGCGCATCGCGCGCGAAAAGTGGCGCTTCGTCGACGACGCGAATGTCGCGATAGACGGCGGCTTCGAGTTGGGGCGCATCTACGATGTGGTGTATCGCGTTCGCGATCCGCGGGTGCTCGGCTGCGGCCTGGGAGGGACACGGGATCTCGTCAGTTTCCTGAAGCACGCGACCGGCGATGCCAACCCGGCGCGCGGCATTCGGCTCGCCTATGGATGGGGAGTCTCACAAAGCGGCCGCTTTCTGCGTCATTTCCTGTATGAAGGATTTAATGAGGACGAGCACGGCCGCAGGGTGTTCGACGGCGTGATGGACGAAGTGGGCGGGGCGGGCCGCGGATCGTTCAATCACCGATTCGGCCAGGCGTCGCGCGATGCGGAGCAATTCTTCAACATTTTCTACCCGGTCGATATGTTTCCGTTCACCGACGGCGTGGAGACGGATCCAATCACGGGTAAGTCGGATGCGTTGCTGGCGCTCGCCGAGGCGCGGCACGTGGCTCCGAAAATGTTTCACATCCTCAGCAATTCGGAGTATTTCAATCGTGCCGGATCGCTGATTCACACCGACCCGATAGGGCAACGCGATGCCGAGTTGACGGAGAACACGCGAATCTATACGGTGGCGTCAGGGCCGCATTTCATCGGCGCATGGCCGCCAGCGCCCGCGGGTGGAACGGCAGCACCGTTGAGTCCATTGGATCGTGTGCCGATTGTGCGTGCGCTGCTCACCGCACTCGACGGCTGGGTCGCGGACGGCGTTGCGCCGCCGGCAAGCAGCTATCCGAAAATCGCCGATGGAACGCTCACCGCGCCCGATGCAGCAGGATGGCCGAAGATTCCAGGCTTGCGCCTGCCGCCGCCGATGCTGATTACCTATCGCCTGGACTTCGGTCCGGACTGGCCGCGCGGGATCGTCGGGTTCGAGCCGCCGCACATCGGCAAACCATACGTAGGACTGGTGCCCGCCGTGGATCAAGATGGGAACGCGCGGGCGGGCATCCGACTTCCCCCCGTGCAAGTTCCGGTAGCCACGTATGCGGGATGGAACTATCGTGCGGCTGAGATCGGATCCCCAGACCAATTTCTGGGCGAGGCGGGATCGATCTATCCATTCGCGCCGACGCGAGCGCAACGTGCGGCCGACGATTCCAGGATGTCGATTGAGGAGCGTTACACCAGTCGCGAGCAATACCTCGGAAAGATCGCCATTGCAGTGCGCCAGTTGATCGCCGGAGGATTTTTGTTGGCTGCCGATCGTCCCGACCTGATCGACCAAGCGGCCACTTACTACGACTGGGCGACACGGCGCTAATCCTCAACCTCACTGCCTCCGAGGTGCCTGGGCGGGGAGAAACCTTGCGCAGTTCGGGCGCTCGCGCGGCTCAGAGGATTAGCGATGGAAGCGTTACGTTTATTCCCGCTCCGCTGGCAACGTAGATTTCTCAAGGAGTGTCGGGCCATCCTGGAGGAGACGCGGGCCTGGGCCAATTTCGAAGTGATCGAGGTCCTCCACCAGACAGAAGAGCGGGAATGGACGAGACTTGACCGCCGGCGCCGACGGTTGGAGAAACGATCTGCCGACGATGTGTGAGTTCCCACGAAATCAAGCACGCGAAAGTCACGGCGCTAACGAAAGTACTCGGACCAGGAATTCAAAAGTCTCGACCGCCTGATCTTCTCCTGCGGCATCGCCGATTTCAACTTTCCGTTGCTTCCCCGCGCGGCCGATCCATGTTGCATCGCTTGAACCACAAGAGCGCCAATGGATTCATTCGCGTGCGCTTCTGCACACGGAACCCTTTGCAGCCGGGATCTCTCGATCACAATAGATTGATATGGTCTACGTGTCGTCGCGCACGCGCTTTGCGCCTTTGCAGCAGGTCTTTTCTCAAGGACGGTCCGAACTTCTAGATTGCATGGCTCAGATGTCCGTCCTCTATGAAGATTTGCGTATCGAGACTTTTGCCTTGACGGCCAACGATGAGGAGGTCAAGCGGCTCGATTATCTCGACCCGCGTTATCGCCTACACTACTTTCTCCGTCGATCTATGGTGAGCTTGCTTGAGTTTCGCGGCGCGTTGACTCGCCTTTCACGGACCGGCAATTTCAAGGCGGAAAAACGGGCCTCGCTTCAATCGAATCCATCGATCGTCAAGAAAGGCAACCGCGATTTGTTTAGGACTGTTGCTAATGCACTGGCGTTTTTCGAGAAGAATCACAAATTGCTTAAGGATCTGCGCAACGCTGTCGGAGGTCATTTCAGCTACGCAGCCGCTGCATCCGCCACCACAAATGTGGAATCAGATTCCATTGGTAAGATCGAGATCACCTTCGACAAACTTAGGCGCGGCGGTGGGCCTAAATTATATTATGCGGGTGAAATCGCAGCTACTGCCTTCACGAGGAATCTTGCGGGCGACAAGCCCAGAGACGAAGAGATTGCGGACGCGATACAAATGATGCGCGATGGATATTCACATGCTGCGGGAGCGATGCACGCGCTGATCATTCTCTTCCTCTGGGATCGCTTCAGTTAATCCGGAGAGTCTTTTCCGTTCTCGGATTTGCGGGAGCAACGACTCAAAAAAGCCGCCGAACGCGAGTCCGGCGGCGTGATGGAACGGGCAATCGGCGGCTCAGGCTTTCAGGGCGTAGACCCGCTCGCCGTCCTCACCCTTGGTGGACGTGAGCGCCAGGCCCATTTTCTTGCTTACCGTGCCGGACAGGTATCCGCGCAGGGAATGCTCCTGCCAGCCAGTGGGTTTGAGCAGTTCCTTTGCGCTGGCGCCGCCGGGCCGCCTCAGCAGGTCGAGGATTTTCGCGGTCTTGCTGCCGCTCCGGGCAGGCTTGGCGACTTGGGCTTTCGTGCGGCCCTTGGGCGCTTTTTTCGCGGGGGTGGCTTCTTCCCCGGCTTGGGCTTCGGTGTCGCAACGTGGGGGCGACGTGGGCCAAGGCGGGGCTTTGTCGTGGCCTTCGTCTCGGCGGTCGCGAGGGCCGGCGTACTTGTTTGCTCCGTGGTTGATGTCATTTGATTTCTCCTTGGCGGCGGTTACCGCGTGACACATCAATCCTCCTGGCGGCGCCGGAATGCAAGGAAAATGAAAAACTGCGCGGCTTGCGCTTCCCAATGCCTCTCCCCACGCTACCGGCGTGTACGGAAAAACCGTGGCGTCTTTTCACGCCTTGCAAGTAGAATGGAGGCGGCATGGGTGGATTCGTCGTCGTCGCACTGAGCACCGTTTTCGGAGGCATCACGGGATACTTCCTGGCGAACTTCCTCATCTGGGCGTTGAAAATTTCGAAGTTCGAGGGCGGGCAGGGTTTATTCATGTTCGCCTTCCTGCAGTTGGCCATTCCCGCCGGCTTCGTGGTGGGCCTGCTGACCGTGCTGGTCATGAAGGCCGACTTCGGCGACCGTCTGCTGCGCTCGGCCGAGATCCTCGCCGGCCTGGCCGTGGCGGTGGGCATCTCCGCCGTGCTCGAGCAGAAGTTCGAGGACAAAGGGCCGAAAATCGACGGCTCACCGCTGATGATCGAGGTGGAGTTGAGGTGCTGGTCGGGTTGGACGCCTTCGAACGCGCTAAAGGCGCGCCACGCCGGGATCCTGCTTCAGAAAACCAACCCGTCCACGCGCGCGGAAGCCTCCGGCGACCTGGATTGGAAACACGGGCAGCGCGACGACCAACGCTGGGTGCTGGCAGGCAGAATGATGCCACTGAGAATCACTCAGAGCCCCTGGTACGTGACGTTCTTCATGGGCAAGGTGGAGATTACGATCGAGGTTCCTGTGCCGAAGCATCCCAAGGAGGCGCAGCTTTTTTGGAGCGAGTGGTCTTCGAAGGGTTTCGTGAAGGCGCCCAACCCGGAGGGACTCGCGTACCGCTACCGCATCCAAAAGGGCGAGCCGAACGTCATAAGAAGCGAAGGAGCGAATGCTGAAGATGAGAGGGTCGCGAAGATGGACACGCTGGCGCAGGATGCTCCGATCGGCGAGTGGACGCCTGTGTTCGAATCCTGGGGAAGGTGGCGCACACCAAGCGAAGTGACGGACCGCGCGGTGGAGGCGGTGCGCGGGCGTCCTCTCGAACTGGTTCCGCTGCTGGAGAGCGGCGATTTCGACACCGCGCGGCACGCCATGTACGCCGCGGCGCATCTTGAGCACGCACCCGCCGCGCTGGTCCGTCCGGTAGGCGATGGCGCACATTGGATCCTGAAGCTGATCGGGCAGGCGCGGGCGCAATCTCATCCGGACGATCCGGACGAGGTGACGGAAGAGCAGGCGCGGGACTTTTACCATGCCTGGATTGAGGCGGCGAAGACCACAGGCGAGCAAGGCACGGCAATGCGCCGCAACATCCTGGGCGAGGTGAAGGCGGAGCTGGACCGCATCCAAAAGGACCAGATTCTCGAGAACTTTTTGGGCGAAGTGGACAAACAACTGGAGCAAGAAAAATAGCGACCCGGGTTGTGCCGCGCCCGAACTCTTAATCAGTAGGTTGTAGGTTCGATTCCGGCGCAGTGATTCTGCCGCCCCTTTAAAAATGGCGTCATTCTACATTTCGTTGGAACAGAACTATTCCGATGCCATGATGCTATATGTGCGCAGTAAAAGCGATCCGCAGCAGATCATGGTCCCGGTGCAACGAGAAGTGCGCGCGGCTGGGCCAGGGATTATGGTGAACGATATCCGCACCGGTCGCACGATTATGGATAACGGATTGTTCCAACCCAAGATCGCCGAGCCCTGGTTCGATGGGTGGAAGAGGGCCAAGCCCCCAGACACCATCCCAGCCGCACGCATTATGAGCGGGAAGACGGTTCGCGCGCTCCCTCTCTGCGCATGGCCTGAAGTCGCGCGGTATAAAGGCTCAGGAAGTATCGACGATGCTTCCAATTTCACGTGCCGTCGCCCCGAGTGATTTCTTGAATCCAGTCGGCCGCCATGATTGGCGCGATTGGATTGACGCGATTGCGTCGGAGTACCAGAGCGCACTGGAACTCGGGCAGCAAGATGTCCTGTCCGATTCCCCTCACCGGCGATAACCGCGATAGCCGTACGAGCGATAGCCGTAATAACGGGCGCCGTATCCATACCGATAGCCGCCGTACATACGATAGCCATATACCGGATACGCAGGATATACGGGAGCCACGTAATAACGGGGGCCCGAGTAGACCACCACCGGTGCAACGCGAACCGCCACGACCGGCCGGGCAACCACCACCGCCGCCGCCGGAGCAACCGCTCCGAACGACATCATCATCAGAACCGCCGCCAACAATCTGTTTTTCATAACCGCCTCCTGATAGATAAGGACGCCGGCTTGCTACCCATATTAGTAAGACTCACAAAAATGGCTGGGCGCCTGATTGCATTATGGCGGCGGCGAACTTCAGCTGCGCTGCGCCGCTGCCGAGGGTGAGCTTTTCGTGCAGCAAATGATCCATGCCTTGGCGATTCATGACCACATCGGTGGCTGATCCGCCGAGTTGGTTTCCGAGACGATCGCGGCCGCTGAGACCCAGCCATCCAGGCGCCGTCCGGAGTCTGTACTTGCGAGAAAGCAACGGTCGACATCAGGCTCGCCAGGATCAGAATCGTCGAAGTCCTCATTGAGCCACCCTCCTCATAGAGAAGTTGGGCGGGCGGCGGAGACCGTCAGTTCGTGTGGCTGAGGAATTATTTCGCCCTCCCCCCCAAAAAGTATCGCCGGCACTAATCTCACCTGTCCTAGATCGCCCGTATAGCGGCAGGAGGCAGTTATGAAAAAAGGAAATCAGTTTATGAAATCGACAAATGGTTCGATGACGCCGCAGGCGACGCGCCTGGCGGTATTTGCCCTGGCGTTGACCGCCGTGCTCGGCACGCCGGTGAGTGCACAATCAGTTGACTCAGCCAACACCGAGGCAGCCATCAACCGCAGCGCGCCGGCGCGTCCGGCAGCCCAGAAACCGGCGGCCCCGGCCCGCAACAATAATGCTGCTCGGCCTGCTCAGAACAATAATCGTCCAGCGGCACCGGCTGCCCGACCCAATGCTGCTGCGCGGCCAGCCCAGGCCAACCGGCCCGCGGCTCAGTCCAACACGGCGCGTTCCAACACCGCAGCCCATCCCAACACCGCAAAATCGAACCCAGCGGCGCACCCTAACACCGCAAAATCCAACGCAGCGGCGCATCCCAACACTGCCAAGACTGGCAATTCTCGACCCGAAGCGAGGCACGAGGCCGCCGCAAATCATGGCGCCCGCGCCGGCGAACATAAGGCGGGTGGTGAACATGGCGCACGAGCCGGCGACCACGGACGCCCCACGGCCAAGAACGCTGCCTATAGCCACGGCGAAAAGTTGCATGGCGGGAAAAGCATTCCTGAGGCTCGCTTCCGCGGAAGCTTCGGCCGCGATCACCAGTTTCGCATCGGCAATCCGGTCATGATCGGTGGTCAAGCGAGTTTCCAGTTCGGCGGATTCTGGTTCGGTCTCGTCGATACCTGGCCGGCTGCGTGGCTGTACACGGATGCGGTGTACGTGGATCTCGTCGAGGGTGAATATGTTCTGGTGAACGTTGCCCACCCCGAGGTTACGATCGCCGTGAGTGCCGGAGACGCGGTGCCGGCTACCTGCAGCGCGGAGGCAGCGGTTCCCGTCACGCCGGTGGTCGCCGCCCCGGTCGTGGTCGCTGCCCCGGTCGTGGTTGTTCCCACTTACCGTTACTTCACCTACCATTACTGGCGGCATTACTGGATGTAAGAGCCCAGAACGCATTTTGCCCGCTGCCTCCTAACAGTTGGCACCCTTCATCGCGCTGCCGTGCTATCACGGCAGCGCGTTTTGTTTTTGCGCTGCAAATCCTGGCGATTCTTACCCCGAGAAACGGGGACTGATCTTCCGGCACCTGCCAGATGAGCGGAACAGTTTCTCGAATCCTACGTCGCATGGCGGCGCCAGAATCCGATCAAGGAGTAGCGGCTGGCGGTAATCAGCGGCTCAGGCTTTGAGGGATTAGACAGCGCTCCGGCTCCCCCTTTGAAGGACGCGATCGCAAGTCCCATCTACTTGCCAAGGTGCCGGACAGGAACCGCGCTCGATTCGTGAGCTAGTAGTCGAGCCTTGGATACCAGTCCGCGCCGCGGCCTTCCGGTGTCAGGTCCAACATTAGCCATAGTGGATCGAAATCTGGGGCACCGCGCGGATCTTGTCCGGGATCGGCCATCGCGCCGCTCATCTCGGCGCTGTAGAAGTGATGGATGATTCCATCGCGGCGGCTGAAGACGCTGAAGCCCGGGACGTCGGCGTCTTCGGGGTTTACGTAAGTGCGAGTGTACTCGCCGGACCCGTCGGAGATGAATGGCAGATTCGTGAAGCCACGTTGATTCTTATAGTCGATCAGGCGCTCGATGGGAGAGCGGGCAGTGACTGCAACGGCAACGCGCCGGCGAAGATTGACAGCGGTCCCGTTCCACGAGTTCAGGAACGAGGTGCACATTGGACATGGCGCTTTACGTTGCGGCCCGTACATCATGGAGTAGATCATGAGCGTGTCTTTGTCGCCAAAAAGACTCGAGAGACGGACAGCTCCCGCTTCGGAAGCTAACATGAAATCCTGAGGAATCGCACCGCCTGTGGGCAGCGCGCGCCGCTGTGATGCAACACGCTCCAGGTGGCGACGCAGCTCGATCTCTTCAACTAAGAGTCTATTGCGAGCTGCACGATACTGCTCGCTTTCGTTGGGATGGCGAGCCTTATTGGTTGCTGCCAGCTCCTGAGCCGGAACGAGCTTTTGCGTGTCAGGCATGAGGCCTCCGTCGGTTCGATCTATCGTCCAGGTTGATCGCTGTTGGATCGGTTTTGGGATCGGGCGGAGGGTCTGTTACCGGGGGCGCCTTCTCCGCCGGCTCTTCGTTGGGGACCTGTGGCTTTTCGGGAGGGGGCATGTTGAGGAGAGTCTCCTGCGCGTGAATGAGTTTCGCATTCGACCCTGGCGCCGCCAGAGTCCGATCAAGGAATAACATCTTGGCGGGTGCTGCTGCGAGTCAACGCATTGTTCATTTCAATTCCAGGCTTGTAATAGGGTTAGCGGATCATCGATAATGGCCCTACTCCGTAGCTGGCAATCTGCTGCCCCGTTACGGAAAGGGAAGCCCCAATGTATCGTCAAATTAAATCCGCCCGTGTGCCTCGCAACGGGAACCCTGAGTGCGGGAGCCGACCGGCGCACCGCCGCCCTGGCGTTGGCGTGGTGAGTATGCTCGCGCGCCCGGCTATCGCTGCCTTCCTGTTTGCCACGGTTCTGCCCGCTCAGAACTGGTTTCAGCCGACGATGCTCAAGGAGCCCACCGTCGCCAAAGCGCTTCGCTCCGTGGACGATCGCTCCTCCGCCATCGTCGACGAATGGGTTTACCCGGTCGAGATCCCGGCGCCTTCCCATAAGGAACAGGCCCGAGCCGAATACATTCGCGCGGAGATGGAGAAACTCGGTCTTACCGACATCCGTGTTGACGATATATTCAATGTCTCCGGGGTCCGCAAAGGCACCGGCGGCGGCCCCTCGGTGGTCTTCGCCGCCCACACCGACACTGTTTTCCCGGAGGGCACGCCCGTCCATGTCCGCCGGGAAGGGGATACACTGACCGCGCCTGGGGTCGGCGACGATACCTCGAACCTCATGGCGACGCTTGAGATGTTCCGCGCACTCAATCGCGGCGGCGTAAGCACCAAGGGAGACCTCATCTTCCTCGCCTCGGTGCAGGAGGAACTCGGCCTCCTGGGAGCCAAACATTGGCTCGATTCAAGCGGTTACAAGCCAGACATGTTCATCGCGGTCGATCTGGCGTCCAATCAGGTCTGGTACGGAGCGCTTCGCATCTCCCAATACAAGTTTTTCTTTACCTCGCCCGGTGCTCATACGATGGAGAGCCGCGGCGCGCCGAGCCCTGCCAAAGCGGTTGCGAAGGCGATTACTGCGCTGTATGAGATCCCTCTGCCGCCGGTGGCTGCCGGTCTCGATAGCTTCAAGCTCCCCGTCATCAACGTTGGCATGATCGGCGGCGGCACCGTGTTCAACGCCATACCGCGCGAAGCGTGGTTCACCGTTGACCTTCGATCTCTCGATAGCACGACTCAGGACAAATTGGCCACCGCTGTCGTCTCCGCGGCCAAACAAGCAGCCGAGAAGGAAGGCGTCGGCTTCCGAACGGAAGAAAGCAGCGTTGGCATCAACTATTCCAAGGCGCGGCCGCAAGGCGAAAGATTGAAACAACCGGTCGTTCAAACCGCCCTCGCGACCGCGAACTTTTTCCGCAAACCGGGCTCGCCGGAAATCGTCCTTGCCGACGTGGGCTCAACCGACGCCAATATCGCGATCGCCATGGGCATCCCCGCCGTCGCCGTGGGAGCGGCACTGGAGCACTTCCCGCATCGACTGGAAGAATATGCTGAAGGCAGCAGTATCGTGCCTGGAATCAAGTCGCTGCTGGCCCTCGCCGTCTCCCTTACGACGCACTGATAACTTTCAGCGCGGGCTGCGGCGCCCTGGGTAAAGCCACGTAAGGTCGCGCAGTGCAGGACGTGGTGGACACGAAAAACGCCGCCGAACGTGACTCCGGCGGCGCGACCGAACAGGACGATCTGCGGTTCAGGTTTTCAGGGTAGGCATAAGACCAAGCTGTGCGCCTCTGTCTGGTCACGCCAACTTTCAGGAAACGGTCTCACTGTTCGACATTTAGGAATCAAAAAGCTGCATAATGTGCAGCAGCGGAAGCGATGATTGTCGCTGAACAAAATGAAAGGCCGAAACTACGAAATTCTGGCGCGAGCGATTTTCCAGCAACTCCACGATCAGGATGTTGTTCCGGGAGTCGTTGTTGAACACAATGTCATTAAGCAGGGGGCGAAGACAAAACACCAGATCGATGTCTACTGGGAATTCACGGTGGGCGGCATTTCTTACCGTGCCGTCGTTCAGGCAAAGAATTGGGCCGATCCGGTCCATCAGGGCGAAGTTCTGAAATTCGAGGCCGTGCTGCGAGACCTTCCGGGCCAGCCGCGCGGGATCATGGTCACAGCTAACGGCTATCAAAGAGGAGCCGTCGATGTGGCGGCCGCGTGCAGGATTGCGATCTACGAACTGAAAGAGGAAACTCCGCCGCCTCGTCTTGCGATCACTGACACGGGCTGGGCGCGATTGACGCTGAAAGGGTACCGCAAGACCGCTGGGGGACAGCCGCTTGGGGTCGCGATGGAGGCTGAAATCGTGACACCTGAATTCTCAGGCCTGATCTTTCACGCCGATCCCACCTGGGTTCGGGAAAACGGCGGCGTGGTCCCGGCCACGACGGGACAACGGTTCCTGCCGCATGAAGTGGAACTCTGCGACCCTGAACAGCACGTCGTGCGCACCCTGCGGGATATCTATCAGGAGATCGCGAGGGAGGTCGACCGGCGCGGGGAGACGGAAGCCCGGCCGTCGCACTCGTTTGACCTACCGACGTTTCTGAGGTTTCCTGCGGGGGCCTCAGGAGTGAAGGTTACCAGCCTGTCTGTTGATGTGACGATCAGGAAAGAGCTACAGGAACGACTTTGGACGGCCCCGAACGTCGCGACTTTCATCCTGAAGGACCTCGACAGCAAAACCCAGCGCGTTGTTTACCTAACGGAGGAGTGACGGCGAAAAGGCCCTCTTGTGCAGTCTCGGTCGGGAAACAGCGACGGGCGGCAATCCGCCGGCTGGAACGACAACGCCGCCGAACGTGACTCCGGCGGCGTGTTGGAACCCGGGCGATCAGCGGTTCAGGCTTTCAGGGAGTAGACCCGCTCGCCGTCCTCGCCCTTGGTGGACGTGAGGGATAATCCCATTTTCTTGCCAACCGTGCCGGAGAGGAAACCCCTGAGGGAATGCGACTGCCAGCCGGTGGCCTTGAGCAATTCCTTGGCGCTGGATCCGCCGGGCCGCCTCAACATATCGAGGATCTTCGCTGTCTTGCTGCCGCTCCGGGCACCCGGCTTGGCGACCTGGCCTTTTGCGCGGCCCGTGGGCGTTTTCTTCGCGGGGGTCACCTCCTTCCCCGCCTTGGGCTTCGGCGTCGCCACGTTGGCGCGACGTGCGCCGACGCGGGGCTTTGTCGTGGTCTTCGTCTCGGCGATCGCGGGGGCGGGCATGCCTGATTGCTCTGTTGATCGATGTCATTAATTTTCTCCTTGGCGGTGCTTACCGCGTGGCACATCCATCACTCGGGCGGAGCCGGAATGCAAGCGTAATGGCGTTGGCGAAAAGTTCGGCGATGCGGCGGCCGGACGATGACACCTGATCCCTCCATTGATAACCCCAGTTCATGGCGATGTTCCTCTGTCGGTGGCCGAATGGTGATTTCTCAATCGTCAGCGCTGCCACTAAGAGCGATGCGGTTGAATTACTCGACGAGTGGGGAAACGCCGAGCAGGCGAAATGATGGATCGTGGCGACATGCACCTACTTCAAATGGGCTGACCCGCCAGTCCACTTCAGGAGCAGCTCTCGGACTTTGCCGTCGAGGAATAGTATCAAGGCGGCAATTAATGCGGCGAAGGCCAGATCAGACCAGCCGGAGAGGTCGGGGGCCTTTGCGCTGAGGATCAGCGGCGTGGCTATGACAACGGCACAATATGTCAAAGTAATTATTGTTTTTGTCATTTGTCGCCTTATGTCCGTACTCTCCTGGTTCTCCAAAGTCTCAACTTTGTCTTTAAGGGTCCTGTTTTGGTTAACAAGCTCCTTCTGCCTTGCATCATTTGTCTCTGCTTCGCTCACCAGTTGGCGGACCGCGCCCGAGGACAGCGTGAGGTTCTTAATGGTCCACTGCTGGCTGGAGCAGTACTGATCGATTTGACGAAATACCCAGAGTGGCTCGAGCGCTCCCCGCTTGGGCCAGTAGTCGGCTACGCCCGATCTCACGCACTCGATGAGGTCATGGACATTTATGCTCTGGCCGGTGAAAACAACGACTCGTGTGTCTTGGGCGCGGCCGATTCTTTCGAGGATCTGTGTGATGGAGGTCCCCTCCCAGTGATGGTGTAGAAGGATTAGGTCGAACGCTGTCGTCTCCAGATCGGGGAAGAGTTGTTCTATCGTCTCTTTAGCGCTGAATGTGATACCTCGTTTTTCCCGACTAGAGATTCCGTTTAGGGCGGCGCATAGACTCTTGGCGCCAGCATCAACCACGGCTACATTAATCATCGCCTCCTCCTATGTCGATGGGAAACTTGGAGTTTAAAAGGTAGACTTTGGGCAGCATCCTTATCCCCAGCCGCTCCACTGCCGAAAGGACGTCGCGCTGTTCGATGAAGTTGGTTACCAGAATCGCGTTTCGCTCTAGCCTTAGCTCCTCAATTAATTGGGTTCCCGTGATTTCGTCGTTCTTAAAACTGTAATCGATCAGGAACAGTGTACCTTGCTCCAAGGCTTGGTCGCGGTTTTCACGCAATTCGGCGGCGCTCCGCAGACCGACGAGTCTGGGGCGCCGCTCCTCTGGGAGATTGATGCCCTCCAAGCGAGCTGAGAGGGTCTTCCTCCAATATTCGAAGACCTCGCCTTCGTCATCGACGACTACTAGGACGGTCTTGTCCGACAGCTTGATGGCGTTGACGAACCACGAAGGCGTCTCGCGGTTCTTGAGGCGGAGCTCGAAGATCGATCCTGATCCTGATTCGGGCGCCGACGTTTCGATCGTGGCATTCCAAGCCTTCGCCAAATCAAGGGCACTGGCGAGTCCCTTGCCGCGACGTTCGCCTTTCGTGCTGAACGTCGGTTCGAAGATGTGCTCGCGGTGTGCGTCCGGGATTCCGCACCCATTGTCTATTATTTGGACTAGTGTGGCCTCGTGTTCGGGGATGACTCGGATCGCGATGTTGTCCGTGCCCGCAACGCGGCATGCGTCGATCGAGTTCTTGAGAAGATTGGAGACAATCCTCGTGAGCGCCGCGCGGCTCATGTCAACGAAGGGCTCCTTCACTGGCGAGATCGTGGAGAAGAGCACGGCTATTTTGTGCCCGAATCCAGTTCCTTGGTCCTGCGCTATCGTTTCGAGGGTTCCTCGTAGATAGGTTCCGGCGCCCGTGTGGCCTTTTGCTTCCCTGAGCGCGGACCCATCGAGCGATTCAAACGCCTCTCTGACGAAATCGGTGGCCAGTTGGTCCGCGAAGCCGCTCATGTCCGTGACAGCCGCGCTGAGCCGCTGCAACTGTTCGAGCGAGAGCTTTCCCGTCAAGTCCGTGGTCAGGGTTCTGAGATTAAGGATTGGCGTCTGAAAATCGTGCGCAAGTTGCTGGGCGTCCTCAAGTAAATGGTCCTGCATCCGGTTGAGCTTCCACTGGAGCCTACCGATCCATAGGACCAGACGTCGCGATGCCAAGGCGGAGCAGGACAAAAAAGCGAAGAGCGTTAATGAAATTCCTGTCCACGAGAAAACGAAAAATCTCTTGATCTGCGGCGCTCTGGTTCGGACCACTGCCCTGTAGCCTGGCAAGGAGCTTATTGGGATCACGGTGGCCTCCGTTTTGATTGTGCTTCCTGGTGCGATCAGCGTTTCGTCCCCTGAATACATCAGGAGGTTATCTGAGCTGTCGACGATTCCACAGCCCGCATCCGCTGAGCGATCGGGCATGCTGCTGGCTTGTCGTGCGGTGACGATCAGATAACGGGTTTGGTCGGTTCGCTGTATTTGGTAGATCACGCTGACCGCGCGCGGCCCTCCCAGTACTATCGGTTGATGAGCAAATGGCCGTCCAACTGCTGCTTTCAGTGAAAAGCCGGTTGGCAGTATTGCCCTCGCCAGATTAAGCTCTCTGGTGCGCACCTGATCGGAGTATGGAACGAGGAAAATGATTAGGCCTGCATCATCCATTTCGCCGATGTTGATCAGGCCTGGGTTTTGAGCTATCGTCCGCTCTGCGAATAGGCGCCGCGTCCTAGCCAGTAATCGCCCTTTTGGTGCCCGCAGGGGAAGACCGTGGGAGACCTGCCAGAGGAACATAGGCTGTTGCGGCGCTGTCGCGAAGGGCTGGGCGGCTGTCGCCTCGGTGGGCAACCAGCTTACGATGCCGTCATACAGGGCTATTCTGCTTGCTTCAGCTTTTTAGACATAATCGAATCGGACCCAGTCTCTATTCCCATCATCGGGCGCCTCGAATTGCGCGCTTGATGAGAGCGATCGAGCCACTGTGAGAAGGTTTTCGAGCCGCGATATGATCTTCTCGGAAGCCAGCGCTCCGATCTGGTGATTCACAGAGGCGCGTTCAACCTGGATCTTCCCGTATAGAAGCCAATGAGATAGCGCGGTCGCAGCGATCGTTAACAGCGCTCCGAGCGCAAGGTAGACAACTATTTCGGCCATGAGGCGCTGCATGCCGGCCAACGACCTGAGTCTGTTGGGCAGCGCGCTGGTCGATGATTTTGCCAACCTAACGAGATTCTATCACTCAGCACTGAATGGGCGAACGGGAGAAAAAGCGCGACAGACTCGATTTCGACATCGAGACTGGCAGCGATATGAGGGTCGACGAGGCACTCCTGTGAGCGTGAGCTACGCTCTTCGCCCGCGAGAAGGCATGATCGCCGTATAGCGTCGTCCAGTGCCGCCCAGTTGAGTCTCATGGTGTCACGGTAGAGTTCACGTTTCGCAATTGCGTACTGAACGGAACCGCGACCGAAGTTGCCGCGGCGCCCATCGGAACCGCCGTCAGCCAGACCCGCACGCGACGCCCGCGGTTGGGCAATTCGGCATGGTGGAACAGTCGGTCCCTTGCAGAGAGGGATTCCCAGGTTTTCTGGGAGCAAGGGTAGACCAGGCAGCAAACAATATTCGCGCTTGTCGCAAGATTCGCATAGGCGAGCACCTATAGGAGGTCGGCTCGGTGCCGGTCTTGCAGGGTGAAATCCTGCTCGTGCCAGCCGCCATGTTGAAGCTCTTCCCAATGACGCTTATACTTGGCGTCTACAATGACCGAGACGCCTTCGTGCTCTAGGATCATGTCCGGAATAAGCGAGCGCTGCGAGCCCAGGTAAGGCGGATCCCAGGAGAGTGGGGAAACGGTCTCGCGCCGCCGCCCCACTTTGAGGGTGCCGCCGACCTGGCGTGCGACGACGCGCATCACTGTCTCGACCCAAGCTTCGAAAAATTGCTCCATCGGCATCGTCCACGGTATGCCCTCAAGGTCGCTGAGCCCCGCGAGTCCCCTGTCTTCCACCGTCCAGTCAATCGCCTGGAGCCCATCAATGAAACCGCTGCTCCGCAGGGGGCGCCGCAACCAGGCTTCGACATCCGACTTTTCAGGCCTACGGGTCGGAATCGTACCGACCTTCTGCAAGAGCGATTCCGCCAATGCGATCAAGCGATGGACGAAGGAGCCCTGGGCATTCTGCGATTCGAGCGACCGGAGTTGCTTTTCAATGGCGAACCGAATGGCTCCTTTTAAATGCCGATCGTCGCGGAGGTCCGGAAATCTGCACGGCACCGATAGGAAGTTGCCCTGCGGCAACTGCCGGGTCGCGTACTGCGTCCAGTCGATGTTTCCTTTCGGAACCGATCGCACTTCGCTCGTGAGTTCAAACCGCCGCTCCAGCCGGTCCAAAAGAGCCTTTAGTCGCGCCAGCACCATGAACGAGAGCACCCACGGAGGGACCCGGCGCTCAGAGCGTTTCAGCAACGGCAAGCGTAGCGGCGTCGGACTGATCAACCAACCCATCTCCGCTAACATCGGGCCGATGCCGACCCACGGAAATCTGGGCTGGACGACAAGGCCAAAATCTGGTTTGGCGGTCAAGGGAGAAACGAGCGGTACGGCGCCGATTGCGCTGCCAGAATCGATGTGGAGTAAGACGTCCCGACCGTCGTAATCGCGCCGAACGGTTACTTGTAACAATTGGAACAGCCGTGCATTTTGGGTGATGAATTGATCGGCGAGGCGGGCCGCCTGACCTGCCGGGTCGGCGGATGACTTGGTGCCGAAAAACGCAACCCCGGACTTCGTCACTTGCGTGTAATCCTGAAGCTCCAGGCAGATGTCCTGCGTCGGCTTGACGGTCTGGAGCGGGTTGCCGGCGTGAGCGCGACCGTGGATTATCCGGCGGCGGACGCTTGCCCTCATAGGCTCTCGAGCCATTGCAGGTAGGCACGAATCGGTTCCGCGAATCCGCTCACATAGCCCTGGGCGAGATACTCCGTCAGCAGGGGCACGAGGCTCGTTTTCAGATTGGTCCGGGCGCGTCCTTCGTCGCTTCCCAAGAAGTACGAGTGTCCGGGCACAAGCGGAAGAGCTTCGTCCGTCGCGTGCTCAATGAAGGTTGTGACCAGTTCTTGAAATGCCTTTCGGCTCAGCTCGCAGCCGTGTTCTTCGACGACCTTTAGGCTCGGCCACAGCGACAGGAAGGCAAACCGCCGGCGTACGGCAACATCAAGGATCGCAATGCTGCGGTCGGCACTATTCATCGTGCCGAGCACGTGGAGGTTATTCGGGAGTTGCAGCTTGCGGAAGAAAGGGGCTCCGAAATCATATGCCAAGCTAATCTCGCGCGGGGATTCCGGGTCCGGCTCGAAAAGATAGATAGCCTCACCCAAGATCTTCCCGAGATCGGCGCGATTGATTTCGTCGATGTGCAGGAGGTAGTTCCGGGTGGGACCTTCGGAGGCGCGGGCGGCGGCTTCGATTAGGAATCCGGGTTTGGGGGCGAATCGGAATCCAATATTGCCGTCGCCGGCGGCGCTCTCTTGAAGTGGCGCAAGGCCGCCGACGAAATTCTCGTACGTCGTATTGGGATGAAATTGAATCGTCTGGCCGTTGCCAGCATAGCTTTTGGCGAGTATCTGCCGCGCCATACGAGTCTTCCCAGTCCCCGGAGGCCCTTGGATAACAACGTATCGGCGCGTGTCTAACAACCCGACCACGTCGTCGGGCGCTGTAAGTGGCATGAGGTGCTCAAACCATGCCGACTGCACCGATTGAGCGTCGCTCTCAAATTCCTTGAGCGGCGTGTAGCCACGTTCCTGAAACAATACATCGAGCATCGCGGAGAGCGCAGCGATGGTCCCGGCGCGATCGCCGGTGGGCCGATAAATTCCGTATAACACCTTGCCGTATCGTTTGAGCGCGCGCTCGTATTGTGACCATGCGTTTTGAGTCGCCGCTGGTATATCGATATCCACTCGTGTCGGATCTTGCTTTGCCCACGCCACCTGGGCACCGCCGCCGTAGCGATGGTTTAGCCAGGCGCAAATGGCCTGGATCTTCCGTGCATGCCCTGGGCGTCCAAGGATCGCTTCGTCGGGCGCAAGCCCCTGTGTTCCGATCCCCATCGCAACGAGACACGGTGCATCGTCCGCTGGAAAAATCACGAAACACATGCCGCCATATGCGCCAGAGTCGGCGTTCGATGGGTGGATGTAAGCGGCGTAAGGTACGCCTGCGTCGCCGCCCTTCATATCGGGGGCACGAAGTGTCACGGATTTCTCGCCGCGCTTCGGATAGCGGCCAGCGAACAGCGCGGCGAGCGCCTTTTCGTTGCGCTCCTTCCAGGAGTCCAGTATTGGCGAGTAGATGATGTCCGCCAGTTGATCAAATGGTGTGGCCATAACTCCCTTGGAGCGTCGATCTGCGAGGAACCGATTGATGTACAAAATGATTCTTGCACGTCCGCTATGCGCTGGATTGGGACTTGGCCGTGACCTAATGCAACGGCGGCGGACGTGGCGTCGCTGGAGGGAAGGGAAGTATGCCACGGCCAGGAGCAAATGACGGGGCGTGGGGCTCGACGGTAGCACTGGTGGGCAACACGACGGGAGGGGCACAATTGACCGGCAGATGTGTCGTCCGCGTGTGATCGGCTGCGGTGCCGACCTTCCTGCCATTACAGCGAGGCGCTACTTCTGCGGGTGGGGTGTTCTTCTGCTCACTGCGACGGTTCGCTGTCCTCGCTGGTTCTACCAGGATTGCCAGCTAGAATCGCGTATGGTAATTCCCCGCGCCGACAGCTCGTCCAGCAACCTCGTCACCGCAGGAGACATCTCATCGTCTCCCGGTACGACGACTGCCCATTCTAGGTTCTCCCGGAACTCTCGGGAGACGATTTGCCATTGATCGAGCGGAGCCGGCGTAGTCGCTCCAATTTGGATGAGGGACCAGTGTCGAATGAGTTCGAGGGCGACCTTGCGGTTGGGTAACGGGCCACGCACTATGAAATGATTGTCGCCCTGCACCAGAATACCCACCATGGCGATCCCATTCCTCAAGGCGCAAATCGAAAACAGGAGAACCGAATCGCGAAATGACAGACGACATGTCCCTCCTGGGGCGCAGGACTCAGACATCGGTGCATCTCATCATGGTAAAACGCGCCAGAGGCAGTCGGTGCCCCGTGCCGGAACCGTCACTTCACGACCCATGCGATCGGCAGAATTGATCGACCTTAGAAATTGGGAGCCGTTCATGCGATTGGCGTCCGTCGACTGGCAATTGGAAAAGGTGTTCCTAGGTAAGAATCTGATGGCAGTCCCAGTATTTGAATTCTATGTTTGATCCTTGGTAATCGGTCGATGCTGCAATGTGACATATCTTTCCCGGCTGTTTTGCATAATGCTCGCGATCGTTGTTGGACCGCCGCTACCCGCTCAGACCGGCTCGGTTGTGATTAGTCAGATCTACGGGGGAGGGGGGAACGTCGGTGCCCCTCTACGAGCTGATTTTGTTGAGTTATTCAATCGGAGTACGCAATCAGTCAGTTTGGCGGGCTGGACTGTTCAGTACGCTTCGGCGGCAGGCACGACCTGGGATCGGACGCTCCTTTCAGGAACGATTCAGCCTGGAGCATATTACTTGGTTCAGGAGTCAGTCGGATCGGTTGGGGCCTCGACGCCGACCCCCGACGCTGTCGGCGGAACTAACCTAAGTGCTAACTCAGCGAAAATTGCGCTCGTAGCCGGACTGGTAAATCTTACCGGCATTGTTCCCAATAGCCCTCAGCTTGTCGATTTCGTCGGATATGGCGCGGCGAATTCGTCGTTGGGACCTCCTGCTCCTCTGATCGACAATGTTACAGCGATTCTTCGACGCGGCAATGGATGTACAAATTTAAACAACAACGCCGGGGATTTTGTCATCGGTTCGCCGGCGCCTCGCAACAGCAAGTCTGCCTCGAACCCGTGCTCTTTCCCTTTGCCACTGCCGCCTTCAGTCTCACTGGGAGGCATTGTGAACGCCGCGAGTTTCGCGCCAGGCCCGATCGCTCCCGGAGAGATGTTGACAATATTCGGGCAAGGACTGGGGCCAACCGCTCTCCAATATTTGGAACTAAGCTCCGATGGACAAACTGTTGTGAATTCTTTATCGGGAACTCGAGTCCTCTTTAATGGGCTACCAGCGCCACTCATCTACACTCGTGCGGACCAAATAAGTGCGATCGTACCCTATGGCGTCGTGGGCGCTCCCGCGGTAGACATTCAGGTTGAGTACAACGGTATTCTCTCGAATAGGGTTACAGCGGCAGGCGCTTCGGCTGCGCCTGGCATCTTTACGCAAGACGCCTCCGGCAGCGGACCGGGGGCCGTTCAAAACCAGGACTATAGCCTCAATGGTCCATCTAGGCCAGCCGTCGTTGGCTCGGTTATCGTCATTTATGCGACAGGCGCGGGTCCTACCATACCGTCTGCCCTAGACGGCGCCGTTATCGGGGAACCACTTCCTAAAGTGCAACAGACAGTAACTGTTAAGATCGACGGCATCGATTCGCAAATTCTCTACGCGGGAATGGTGCCTCAGCAGGTAAACGGGCTCCTTCAGATTAATGCTGTGGTACCAGCTGTTTCGCGAGGTGGTTCATTGCCAATAGAGGTGCTTGTCGGAAGCGCTCCCTCCCAAGCTGGAGTGACCATCGCCGTTCTCAAACCTTAATGGTTCTTATGCCTTGGATTGACGAATGCGGAGCGCTTCGAACTTTAGCCCTCCAGTGTTGTGGTTCACCGCTGTCTCCCGTTTTGCATTGTGATTCACCTCCATGGCACTCTGATCGTGACGCGCGCGAGGACCCGCCGGCCCAGTCCTTTTACGGGGAATTTGCGCGATTCATCCCGGGAAATGCGGTTACGCGGAATGCCGCAGGGTGACACGCAGGCACCTCCTGCTGCGTAGTTCTCGGTCCTGCGCTGTGCAAAAGTCCGCGTCCGCGGCGGGCGTGGCGTCGATGGCTGGGACGGAAGAATGCCCCCGGCGGGAGCGGACGAAGCGAAGTGACGCGCGACGGGGACAACAGTGCCGATACGGGGCGCGGCGAGCGGTGCTGCCCTTCGCGGCGATTGCGGTTTGCCGATGAGTTGGAATAGGTAGCCTGGCCGGTCGGGAAACCACGTCGTGAGCAGATGTGAAAGAATTGAACGTGCAATGACAGCTCCCAATTCCTGCCGGTCTGCGTTGATGCTGTGTTGGATTGGGTGCATTTCGCTGACGGCTCAGGATCCTGCGGCACTGGTAAGCCCGTTTGTTGGCTCGAAGCTTTCGCGCATCCACGACTATGGCAAGACCGTCCCGGGTGCCTCCAGGCCTTTCGGACTTTTGTACTGGAGTCCGGATATGGTGAAAGAAGTCTTTTACCTGTATGACACACCGGTGACGCGCGGATTCAGCCTCACCCACATCAGCGGACCAGGATGCGGACTCTACGGCGACGTGCCGATTTTCCCGATGTTGGCGGCACCGCAGAAACCTCCGGCCACCTTACCGGGAGGCTACCAAGCAGCCTTCAGCCATAAAGACGAACGCGCAGAGCTGGGGTATTACGAAGTGAAACTGGACTCGGGTATCGATGTGAAGCTTGCAGCTCATGTTCGATCCGGTGTTGGCGAATTCCATTTCCCCGAAAACGCCGTGAGTCCAACACTACTAATCGATCTCGGCCGCAATTTGAGCAGGGAGGTCTACAATACCGAGATCCGTATCGATCGCAATGTGGTCACCGGATCAGTATCAAGCGGTGGATTATGCGGCCACCAGATTCGTTACCGGGTTTATTTTGCGATAGAAATGTTGGAAGCGCCGGAAGCGTATGGAACATTCGACGAAGCAGGCGTTCAGACCCAAAAGTCTCAAGCGCATGGCCGGCATGCAGGTGGCTATGTCAGCTTCCAGTCCTCGATCCGGACGATTCACTTACGAGTTGGCATCTCGTTCGTGAGTGTTGCGAACGCCATGTCGAATATGAAGGGCGAGATCGGCGATCGCGCTATGGAAACGATCCGGCGAGACGGGCGGGCTGCCTGGAACGGCGCTCTGAACCGGGTGCGCGTTTCGGGAGGAACTGAGGAAGATCGCAAGGTGTTCTACACGGCTCTTTATCATGCGCTGCTGCATCCTTCCGTCTTTAACGACGTGAATGGCGAGTACATGGGGTTCGATGACAAGGTACACGTCGTGGACGGCCGCACGCAATACACGAACTTCTCGGGCTGGGACATGTATCGGAGCCAGGCTCAATTGCTGGCCATGCTCTTCCCGGAGGAAGCGAGCGACATGGCCCAATCTTTAGTCGAGGATGCCAAGGAGGGGGGCGGCTTACCGCGTTGGGCAACAGCAAACGGGGACGCAGGGTCGATGGTCGGAGATCCTTCAGTTTGCATTCTCGCGAACTTTTACGTTTTCGGATCACGCAGATTCGATACTAGAGCCGCGCTCGCTGCCATGCTGCACGGAGCGAGCGATCCCAACCTCCATTCCCGGCAATATTTCCAGCGGCCCGATTTGGAGGAGTATCTTCGAATGGGCTACATCGCAAGCCGGGGAAAAACGGGCCAGGGGTCCGCATCCGTGACGTTGGAATATCAGAACGCCGACTTTGCAATCTCGCGATTCGCCTTGGCCTTAGGGGATACCACGGCAGCGAGGTACTTACTTGCCCGGTCGGCGAAGTGGCGTAACTTGTTCGATGCCGAGACGAGATACATCCGCCCGCGCGGCGAGGATGGGAGTTTCCTGTCCGGCTTCACTCCCGGCAAAGAGACCGGATTTGTAGAAGGAAATGCGGCACAGTATACGTGGATGGTTCCCTATAATCTGACCGAAGTTATTACGGCGGTCGGCGGACCCGAAGCGGCAAGACAGCGTTTGGACGATTACTTCAGTCAATACTATGACTACAAGTTAAAGAACGGGCCCTACTTTGCTATCGGAAACGAGCCGAGCTTCGGGAATCCGTGGATTTACAACTGGACGGGGCATCCGTGGCGAACGCAAGAAACCGTTCGAAAGACTCTTCGGGATCTGTTCTCATCCGGCCCGGAAGGACTCCCCGGCAACGACGATCTTGGCGCGACATCCTCTTGGATCGTATTTGCACAACTCGGCATCTACCCGGAGATACCGGGCGTAGGCGGCGTCACCCTAAATAGTCCGACCTTCCCTCGGGTAGAGCTGCAGCTCGGAAAACACCTCCTGCGAATCCTTGCGCCGGGCGCTCCTTCGAAGGTGTACGTACAGAGTGTAAGCCTCGATGGCAGACCGGTGCGCAACTGGTGGATCGATTGGGAACGGCTCTCCCTGGCGACTAAACTCGATTTCGTGCTTGGCGCGCAGGCAAGTCGTAATTCCGGGCAGGCACCACCGTCGTTTGCGCCGTCCGAACGGTGATATTCCTATTCGCGCCGACGGCAGGCTTCGGAGGGAGACCTTTAGAGTGGGCGGGTCAGAGGCGGCAGTTCATGTCGCTGCATGAGAGGGTAGTAGACCCAGCCGGGAGCAAACGACGCGACGGGGTGCGCGACGGTATTTGGGGTGAAACGGGCTGCAGATGCGACTTACTGCTGATCCGCGCGGCAACCTGCTGGTGTTGCTGTTTCTCCGATACCCGGCGCTTCACTTCGGCTTGCAGCAGCTTGGGCTGACCCGGCGCGAAGTCCAGCCTGCCGGCGCTGATTAGTTTGTACTGTTCCTGGCTCCAGTCACCGCACATAACCCCTGCGTGGGTGTGAGCATTTGCGCCCAGGATGAGGTGGCCGACTTCGTGGACCATGGCTGCTGCCAGGAGTTGAGGCGCTTCGCCGCGCAGATCGCGCACCAGAGCGAGCACTGCCGGGTAATAAACTCCACCGGAGCCGTCGCCGTGGGCGAGGTCCGAGAAGCCCAGGGTTTCCTTGGGGCTCCAGTGGGGGCGATCCATGGTGATTTGCATCCAGAACTCATTCGGGCCTCGGGAGTGCTTGCAGGCTTCGCGGCTTTCCCAGTCGCTGCCGCCGCGGCCGCAATCGGCCCAGATCAGCTTCACGCCGGCGCGGGCGAGGATCGCGACGGCTTCTTTTTGAGCCTCACGCACGATGCGCTCGTCCACGCGAGCTTCGTTTTCCACGCGGATGGTGACGACCGGCATCGCCTCCTTGCTGCCCGCGTGGGCGAGGCCCGTCATCATCAAGAAAGTCATAACCGCTGTCTTTTGTGTTCTCATTTCCCTGCTCCCGGGCAGACCGCGAAAGGAGCTGGAAATCGGGGCCAAAAAAATGAGAATCGTGTGGGCTAGAATTAATGGACCTTCAAAAAGGACGGCTGGCTGTGGATTCTCGCGGCGAAGTGTCGGTGCTGCTGGGTGAACTGAAGCTCGGGCGCAAGGATGCTCTGGAGCGGCTCGTGCCTCTTGTCTATAAGGAGTTACGCCGTGTCGCGGGCCACTACATGCGTGGCGAACGGCCTGGCCACACGTTGCAGCCCACCGCCTTGGTCCACGAGGTTTTTCTCCGGCTGGTGGATCAGGATCACGCCGATTGGCGAAATCGCGCCCAGTTCGTCGGGGTGGCGGGTCAACTGATGCGCCGCCTTCTGGTGGACCACGCGCGCGGACGCAAGGCTCTGAAGCGCGGCATCGCGGTCACCATGAATGAGGAGATTTTCCAGCGCGCCGGCAGCACGGACCACACCGAGGAGATCCTCGCCGTGGATGAAACCCTGGCGCGTTTGGAACTGCTCGATCCGCAGCAGGCGCGCGTTGTCGAATTGCGCTACTTCGGCGGACTGTCGGTGGAGGAAACCGCAGAAGCGATGGAGATTTCGCCCCGCACCGTCAAGCGCGATTGGGCGATGGCGAAGGGCTGGATGAAGAGCCAGCTAACCGAATGACGCCGCAGCGGTGGGCTCGCATCAAGGATGTATTTGGGGAAGCCTTCGAGCGGCCGGAGGCGGAGCGCGCTTCGTTCCTCGACTCCGCCTGCAAGGGCGACACAGAGCTGCGCGCCGACGTTGAACGGCTGCTCGCCGAAAGCGGCGAGGACAGCTTACAGAGTCCGGGGCTGCAATTTCTGGCGCGTGAGCTTTCGCCGGGCGATACTGTGGAGCACTACCGGATTCAAGAAAAGCTCGGCGAAGGCGGCATGGGCGTCGTTTATAAGGCCAGCGACTCGCGCCTCGGCCGTAGCGTTGCCTTGAAATTCGTCAAGACCGAGTTCAGTAGCCGCAGTCAGCGCGAAGCCCGGGCGGTGGCGTCGCTGAATCATCCGAACATTTGCACCCTGCACGACGTCGGACCTAACTACCTGGTGATGGAGCTGGTCGAAGGTCCAACGCTGGCGGAGAGAATCGCGAAAGGTCCGATCCCGGTTCCGGAGGCGCTGGAGATCGCCCGCCAGATCGCTGAAGCGTTGGAAGCAGCGCACGAAAAAGGCATCGTGCATCGGGATTTGAAGCCGGCGAATATCAAGCTGACGAGCGACGGCAAAGTGAAGGTGCTGGATTTCGGACTGGCCAAAACCCTTGTGCCGCGGGCGTCAGGCAGCCCGGAAGACTCGCCTACGCGTACTCTATCCGAAACGCGCGCTGGAATGATTCTGGGCACGGCGGCTTACATGAGTCCGGAACAGGCGCGCGGCAAGCCGGTGGACGCACGGGCCGACGTCTGGGCGTTCGGCGTAGTGCTGTACGAGATGGTGACAGGGCAAAAGCTATTCGAGGGCGATGGCATCTCGGAAATACTCGCCGCGGTGCTCAAAGAAGAGCCGAGGTTGGAGCGAGCGCCAGAGAAATTGCGACGCCTGCTGCGAAGTTCCCTTCAGAAGGACCCGGAGCAGCGATTGCGTGCTATCGGCGATTGGCGATTGCTGCTGGATGGGCCTCCTTTGACCGGCGCGCGAGAGAGATCCGCGCGATGGATGTGGCCGGCAGCCGCGGCGATGATAGCGATCGCCGCGGTGATTGCGTTTTGGGCGCCGTGGCGCAAAGAGAAGAACGTCGATCTTCCGCTCGTTCGGCTGGATGTCGATTTGGGAGCCGGTCTTTCGCTGCCGCCGACCAACAATGCAGGCAGCACCGTCGCCATCTCGCCCGATGGCACCCGGCTGGCCTACTCCTCTGGTACGCCAGCAAGGTTGTTCACTCGCAAGCTGGATCAACCGACAGCAACCGAGCTCCCTGGAACGCAAGGGGCATCCATACCGTTCTTTTCGCCGGACGGGCAATGGGTTGGATTCCGATCGGCGCGAATGTTGAACAAGATCTCCGTGGCTGGCGGCGCCGTAATTCCCGTGGGAGAAGTCGGCGCGAACTTCTCCGGCGCCAGTTGGGGTGACGATGGCAGTATCTTTATAAGCACTGCTTACCAGAAGGGCGTGCAGCGGATTCCCCCCAGTGGAGGGCCGCCCGAATCAATCGCGGAACTGGGAAACGGAGAGGTCGGCCTCATGAATCCGCAGATTCTGCCAGGTGGCAAAGCAGTCCTGCTTTCGGTCGACAACGCTCGCGGGTTGGATAGAAACACGATCGAAGTTCTGACGTTGGCGGATCACCATAGGAAGGTAGTCGCGCAAGGCGGAGGTTTCGCGCGGTATCTGGCCACTTCAAGCGGGATTGGTCATCTGGTCTACGTGAACCAGGCGACGCTCTTCGCCGTCCCGTTTGACCTGGCGAAGTTGGAGACGCGCGGCACGGCAGTACCTGTCCTCGACGACGTCGCCCATCTCACGAACCGCGCAGGTTTGTTCGATTTCTCCTCTGCCCCTGCCGGGCACGGCACATTGGTTTACCGAAAGGCCAGCGGGGGGGCGGGAATGGTGACGCTCGAATGGGTCGATCAAGCGGGCAAGAGAGAACCCCTGCGGGCCAAACCCGGAGTCTATACGGGGCATCCAGCCCTTTCCCCGGACGGCAAACGGATCGCGCTGACGGACTCTGAGGGCGGGACTCCCAACGTTTGGGTCTACGATCCGCAGCGGGATGCTATGACGCGCCTGACCTTCGGCGGCGCTATGTATCGCTGGCCGACCTGGAGCCCTGACGGCCGATACGTCCTCTTTACTTCAGATGGCAATGGCATCCTCCAGGCTCCCGCAGATGGCGCCGGCCAGCCGCATGCGCTGAGCGAGGGCAAGCCCTTCCAGTGGCCGATGTCGTTCACGCCGGATGGCAAGCGGCTGCTTTATTTCGAAGCGGCCGGGAACTACCAGATTTGGACGGTCCCGGTGGAAGATACGGGGATCCAATTGAAAACCGGGAAGCCGGAGCAATTCCTCAAGAGTAGCTTCAACGACGTTTACCCGGTGTTCTCGCCCGACGGGAGATGGGTAGCTTATCGCTCGGACGAGTCGGGAAAACAGGAAGTATACGTGCGGGCCTTTCCGCCTCCTAAGTCCGCGGAAGGCGGAAAGTGGCAAATCTCGGACAAGGGCGGGGATCGTCCGCGGTGGTCGCGAAACGGACACGAGTTGCTTTATCAGTCCGGGGATCAGATCATGGCGGTGAGCTACACCGTAGCGGGCGGAACCTTTGTAGCGGAGAAGCCGCGGGTGTGGCTCGCCAAGTTCGGCGGAACCGGTTGGGATCTCGCTCCGGACGGCAAACGCCTGCTGGTGTTGATGCCTGTCGAATCCCCGGAAACGCCGAAGCAGGAGCACGAAATCGTGATGCTCCTCAACTTTCTCGATGAACTGCGGCGGAAAGTGCCGGTCGGGAAGTAGCGTTAGAAATGTGTTCTGCGGATAGGGAACGAGTGGTGGCTTGGTCCAGACTCCAGGAAGTGGCGCTCCCCGTTTAGTGCCGCCGCAACCGGATGCCGCCGATCTGCCGCTCTTTCGGACGACCTTTGCTCGGTTCTTCCGGGCGGCAAAACCGCCGCGGGAGACCACCGGGAGACCACGTCGGCGGTCCGTAGCGGTCATTTTCCTGGGCCGACGAGACCAACTGAGCCTACTTGGTATGACTTAGCACCAACTCGACTGAACCAGACCGAACGCTAACCCGTTCGATTCCCGTTAGCGCTACCAAAGAATCATAGAGTTACGGGGAACGGGTCATGACGGGTCATGACGCGCAGCGGTCCAGCGGAAAGACGGCTCTATTTTGAAACCTTAAGACTCGCCGCGGCTTTTGGCATTTTTTTCTGCCCGCCCTAATCCCAATCGATTATCGGATCTCAGCGAAATCGATTCTCGGCGGTTTGCACCAAGATTATCGCCTGGAAAAGGGGGCAGCAAACAGCGTGGCCGTGCCGTTGCGTTTGTAATCGTGGGTCATGGTGCCGGCCCGGCCGCGCTTCAGCGGCAAGCGCGGCTGTGTGCGGTCGAGAGCTTGAATCTGGCTCTTCTCATCGCAACACAGCACCAGTGCATGCTCGGGTGGATTTAGATAAAGACCTACGACCGCTTCTAACTTTTCGGCGAAGTGCGGATCAGTGACACTTTAAACGTCTCCACCAAATGAGGCTTCAGTCCGTTCTTGTGCCAGATGCGACGCACCGTTGCCTCGCTGAGGCCGACCACCGCCGCCATCGATCGCGTGGACCAATGGGTTCGATGGACCGGCTTCTCTTGTGTCGTTTTTTGGATCACCCGCTTCACCTTCGCGGCGGAGATGCTGGGCGTCCGACCCGGACGGGGCGTGTCCTTCTCCAAGCCGACCATCCCCAAAGCAAGGAATCGCTTCCGCCAACGCGCTACCTTCTGCGCCGTGACTCCCAACTCGGCGGCAACATCCTTATCTTGTTTTCCCGCAGCCGCCAGCAACACGATTCTGGCGCGCTCGACCAGACGAACCGACAACGATCGCGCGCGGGCGCATTGCTCCAAAGATTCTTGCTGCTCAGAACTCAGGCTAATCGGGGAAGCAATGCGCATCGGAAGAACCTCTCTATTGTAGAGACGTTGCTCCCGTGATAATAATTACTATTTACGACGCAGACCACTAGCAGACTTAAGAGTGGCACCGCGTACGCACAGTACAGCACGAGACAATGCCATAGATCTAGATCAACAGGCTCTGCAACTCCCAGGCTCATGGTCGAATCGCGCGATACACAGAACGCGGTTGCGCGCAGATGGGCGACCGTGCATCTGTCCAAATTGAGATATTATCAACACTGTCCTGAAATGAGGCTTTTCGATGTCTGCGCAAGGAGGGAATTCTCAGGTTCCCTTGGAATCCGTCATCTGTACGGACGAGCTGAATCGTAGGCCAGCGCGACAACCGAGCACGCGGCTGTTACGGCCGCTTTAGTTATCTTCGGCGAGAGACCGAGCTGCGGCTCCTAAGCCGCGTGTTGCTCCATGCGCCGGATGACAGCGGAAAAATCTTCCTCGCGACCGTCTGACGCCTCGGTTGCGTTGATGGCCGCCGCCTTTTCTGTCGCAGGCATAAATAACTCGCGCTGCCTTGCTGAGGCCAGAATTAGTCCAAAATCCTTGCGCATCAATCGAACTGGAAATTGCGGCGTATAGTCATTTTGTTTGGCGGTGGCCAGTTTCCCGGCGTGGGCTGGAGCGACCACTGCAGTCTTCGCGAGAGTGTCAAAAAGAATCTCGCGCGGAATACCCAGCGTCGTGCCGAGTGCGATTGCTTCGGCGACTCCCTGCATGCCCAGACCGAGCAGTGTATTTACTACCAGCTTCATGGCCGTGCCGGCGCCGCTGGAGCCCATGTAAAACCACTGTTTCGCGATCGCGGCGAAAATCGGACTGGCGTCTTCGAAGGTTTGTCGGTCGCCTCCTCCGAACAAGGTGAGTGAACCTGTTTCCGCCGCCGGAGTGCTGCCGGAGACCGGCACATCGAGTGCGGAGATCCCGAACTCGCGGGCGACCTGGGATAACTTTTGCGATGTTTCCGGCGCGACAGTGCTCATTTCGACGATCACTGTGCCTGGTTTGGCGGTGCGCAGAACGCCGGCCGATCCCAGGTAGACGCTCTCGACGGCCGCCTTGTCGGCGAGGCAGGACAAGATCACGTCGACGCGGTCCGCCAGTTTGCGAGGATCGGGCGCAACGTCGGCGCCGAGGGCGGCTAGTGCTTTGGTCTTCGCGGGGTCGCGATTGTACACGGTAACAGGAAATCCGGCTGCTACGAGCCGGGCGGCGATCCGTGAGCCAAGATGGCCGAGTCCGATGAATCCTAAACGAGTTTGAGTGGTCATGATTTTCCTTTCTTATGACATCCATTGGGGATGCTGAGCCGTGCCGTCGAACTGGTGGGTGGTCTTGAAGGGCTCGAATTCTCCCTTCATGGCCGCATCTTTGGTCTTCGCGAGTAGCGCCGCAACTTCCGCGCGCTTCAACGGCTGGAATGTTCGTGCGGCCTCGATCGCCTGATCGAGAATCGCCATGCTTTCGCAACCGGTGATAACGACGGAGGTCGGCAGGTTCAGCGCGTAATGCAGGCATTCCACGGGCTGCACGCACCCGCTTTTCAGAAGGTTGCCATCGCCCATAGATTTCATTCCCAGGACGCCGATGCCCTGCGCCACCAGTCTTGGCAGCACCATGCGCTCAAAGCTACGGAAGTGCGCGTCCATCAGATTGAGAGGCATCTGGCAGGTATCGAAATGAAAATTGTGCTGGGCCGCGACGTCCAGCATGCGCAGATGGACGAGCGGGTCCTTATGCCCGGTGAAGCCGATGTAGCGAATCTTGCCGGCCTTCTTGGCGTCCAACAGGGCCTCGATCGGGCCGTTGGAGGAAAAGAAGCGGTCGGGATCTTCGAGGCGGATGTTCTCGTGATATTGGATCAGGTCGATGTGGTCCGTCTGGAGGCGCTGTAAGGATTCGTCGATCTGCCGGGCCGTAGAATCCTTAGTGCGGCCGTCGAACTTGGTCATCAGAAATACTTTCTGCCGGTATCCGTCACGGAGCGCCGCGCCCATCCGCTTTTCGCTTTCGCCGAGATAATAGTCCCAGCAGTTGTCCATAAAGTTGATGCCCCGGTCGATGGCGCTGCGAACGATGGCGACGGCCACTGCCGGGTCGGGAGGATGGCCGAGGTGATAGCCGCCGAGTCCGATGGCCGATACTTTCTCTTTCGTTTTCCCAAGGACGCGATAGGGCATGCCATTAGGATCGGTCTGACTGGAGGCGATCCCGGATGCTGCCAGAGCTGCGATTGCGGTTCTGCGATTCATTGAATTTCTCCTTTCATTTAAGGGCTGTTAAGCGCGCGGAATCCCATCCTCCGCCGAGTGCTTTGATCAACAACACGCTGGCATCCAGCCGGCGACGCATCAAATCGATTTCGGCGCGCTCATTGAACAAGGCGGCTGTCTGCCAGGTTACGACTTGCAAGTAAGTATCCACGCCGCCCTCATATCGAGTTTGAAACAGATCGAGCGACTGTTGAGCCGACGCCGTGGCTTCCTTCTGCTGCTGCGATTCTGTTTCGAGCACGCGCAGAGCGGCCAGATTATCTTCCACCTGCTGAAATGCGGTAAGGGCGGTTTGCCGGTAATTGGCGACCGCGGCGTCGTAGTTTTCGAGTGCGATTTGCGAAGTCGCGCGGCGGCGGCCACCGTCAAAAAGCGTCTGTGACAGTGTCGGCCCGACGGCCCACATGGCGGTGGGCCAACTCACCAATCCGCTCTGAAGGCCGGTGAGGGCGCTCAGGTTCAGAGTTGGATAATAGGCCGCTTTCGCGATCCCGATCTGCTCGTTGGAGGCAGCCATGCGGCGTTCTTCGGCGGCGATGTCGGGACGGCGCTCCAGCAGTTGGGACGGGACGGCGCCGGGAATATCGGGAATCGCGGCGGCGATCGGCGCGGGCGGCAAAGTGAGATCGGCGGGAGGCTTGCCGGTCAGAATCGCGATGGCGTGTTCGAACTCGGAGCGCATCACGCCGAGGTCGGTCTGCTGCACGCGCGCGGTATCGAGCTGCGTCCGAGCTTGCGTCACGTCGGATTGCGGAGCGGCTCCGCCATCGAAGCGGTCTTGTGTCAATTGGAGAGCCTGCGTATAGGCTTTGATCGTTTCGTCGAGTAGCTTGGTTTGCGTGTCGGCGCTGCGGAGTTCGAAATAGTCGATGGCGAGTTCGGCGTGGAGGCTGAGGCGAGCGTTTTCGAGATCGGCAGCGCTGGCCTGCGCCTGCTCGCGGGCCGAGGTAACTCCCCGGCGCAAGCGGCCCCAGAGATCGAGCTCCCATCCGGCATCGATGGGAAGGGTGATGCTTCCCGGGCCGGTTTGAACCGCCTGCCCATTGACGGGTCCCAAGGTGCCGTGTACCGCGGCGATGCCGGGCTCCGTGCCGATGGTCGGCTTTAGCTGGGCGCGACTGAACATCACGGTGGCGCGGGCGGCGCGATAATTTGCCTCCGCGGCTTTCAGAGTTTGATTCGCCGTATCGACCTGCGTTTCGAGCGCGTTGAGCTGCGGGTCTTGGAACATGGTCCACCAATCGCCGCGCAGGACCTGGTCGCTGGGGGTCGCTGTTTTCCAGCCGTCGCCTTCCTTGAACGCGGCGGGAGGAGATTCTTTAAATGCCGGAGAGAGGGGCACCGCAGGCTTGGAGTAATTCGGGCCGACCATGCATCCGCCCAGCATGAGCATAGCGGCAACTAAGAGGATAGTTTTGGAGTTCATAACGCGTGCACCAGTGCTCCGTTGGTTAAAGAATCCGAGGGATCGACCACGACAGCGTCCTTTACGGTGAGGCCCGAGAGGACTTCCACCGCGCTTCCCAAGTCGTGGCCGATGGTGACCGGCACCAGTTGGACATGATTGTCGCGAACCACGCCCACGCGCAATCCTTCGGAGCGGAATAAAAGAGTGTTCGAAGGAATCGTGACCGAATGCGACGCACCGGGCGCCCGGAAGTGGACGAAGAGATAGGCGCCCGGAAGCAGACGGCCGGTGGGATTATCGACGTCCACTTCGACGTTCAGAGTGCGCGTCGTCTGGTCGATGGCGTTGGAGTTGCGGACGATGGTTCCGCTGAAGACCTGGCCTGGATATGCGTCCTGAGTGAGGGTGACCCGTTCTCCATTGCGGACGGCCGCGGCGTGCACTTCCGGCACTGAAGTATAGACGCGGAGCTGTTGGAGGGAGGCCAGATGAAAGAGCTCCTTCGCCGTTCCGGCAGTGGGCCCCGCTGTGATGAGGGCTCCAATATCCGTGTTGCGAGCGGTAATGACACCGTCGAACGGGGCCGTCACTTTTTCGAAATCCTGCAACTGTTTTAGACGGCGAACGTTCGCCTCACTGGCGGCGAGCATGGCTTGCTTGCCGACGAAGTCGCTCTTGGCCTGATCCGCCTCCTGGAGAGAAACCGCGCGTTTCGCGACCAGTTGTTGCCAGCGGGTGTTGGTGATCGCCGCGATGTCGAGGGTCGCTCGCGCGGTATTCAGATCGGCCTCGCCCTGCTGGAGCTGCTGGTCCAGTTCCGGCGTTTCGATTTCCGCCAGCAGATCGCCCTGATGAACGCGCGCGCCGATGTCGGCGTGCCAGGCTTTCAGGTAACCGCTGGTGCGGGCGTAAATGGGCGTATCGGTGAACGCCTGTGCATTGCCGGGCAGCACGATTTCCTGGGAAGGAGAGCCGAGCGTGGGGTGCACGACGGCGACCGATGGAATCGCCGCCGCTTCGGTCTCCACGGTCAGTGCCGCTTCGGCGCTTACGCGCGATCCGATGCCGCGGTAGACAATGATTCCGATCAATACCGCGACGGACGCGGTGAATACGCAGATGCCTTTATTGTTTTTCATGATTCATAGACCTCCCATGGATGAGTGCGAAGACGGACGGCACGAAGACCAGCGTGGCGATGGTCGCGCAGAGTAATCCGCCGATGACGGCGCGTCCTAAAGGCGCATTCTGTTCACCGCCATCGCCCAGGCCGAGGGCCATGGGGACCATGCCGATAATCATGGCGAGCGCGGTCATCAGGACCGGTCGAAAACGCGTCGCGCCTGCTTGGAGCGCCGCGCGGACCGCATCGCCGTGTTCGGCGAGCTGCTGCTTGGCGAAGGAAACGACCAGGATGCTGTTCGCGGTGGCGACGCCCATGCACATGATGGCTCCCATCAGCGCGGGAACGCTGAGAGTGGTGTGCGTCACAAAAAGGAACAGCACGATGCCGGCCAGTGCCGCGGGCAGGGCGGTAATGATGATGAACGGGTCCGCCCAGGACTGGAAGTTCACGACGATCAGCAGGTAGACCAACACAATGGCGAAGGCCAATCCTGCCAGCAGCGCGATATAGGAACGGCGCATGGTATCGATCTGTCCGTGAAGAGTGACGAAGGTTCCACGCGGCAGAGAGCTCCTGCCCCGATCGATAATCTTTTGCACGTCGCGTCCGACGGCGCCAAGGTCGCGGCCTTGCACGGCACCGTAAATGTCGACGACGCGCCGGATGTTGTAGTGATTGACGACGGCCATTTCGTGATTTCGCTTCACCCCCGCGATGTCGGCTAATATCTCCTGGGTGCCGCCCGCGCTCACGCCCGCCGTACTGCGGTTGATGGGGATATTTTGCAGGTCCTCCATGGCGCTCATTTTGTATTGAGGCGTCTGCGCTACCAGGTTGTAGTTGACGCCGTTCTGCCAGTTCAGGAAGAACATCGGCGTCACCTGGAAGCTGCCGGACAGAGTATTCAATACGCTGGTGGTGACGTCGCGTTCCGTAAATCCGCCCTGCGAGGCCTTGGTACGGTCGACGGCGATGTCGAGCGTGGGGTAATCGAAGGGCTGCTGGACGCGGACATCGGTCAATCCGGGAACGTGGCGCAGATCGGCCAGCATGGAGTTGGCGAGCTCGTAGCTCTTACCCGCGTCGTCGCCTTCGAACTGAACGTCGAGCGGCGCGGGCAAGCCGAAGTTCAGGATCTGCGTCGTGATATCGGCCGGCAGAAAATAGAACGTCGCGTTGGGGAACGCTCTGGGAAGCTTGGTCCGCAGCGTGCGAACGTAATTGGCGGTGGGCCGATGCGTTTCCTTGAGCGACACCATGATGTCGGCGTCGCCCGCGCCCAGCATGCCGTTGGTGAGGTGCTGGGTGTTCATGGTGCTGTAGGGCAAGCCGATGTTGTCCAGAACATTATCCAGTTCGGATGCCGGGATCTGACGGCGAATGTAGGTTTCGACCAGATCGCACAGCCTGGCGGTTTCTTCGATGCGGCGCCCGGAGGGGGCGCGCACGTGCAGAATGAACTGGCCGCTATCGGTAGAGGGAAAGAAATCCTGGCCCAGCCACGGGATCAGCAGGAAGGCGCATAAACAGGGCGCGATAAACAGAGGAATGAAGATGCGGCGATGCGCGACCAGTTGCTCCAGCGAGCGTTGGTAGGCAGCGCGCAGGCCTTCGAAACTCCGCTCGAAGGCGCGTTGAAAAAGGATCAGAGGATTACGCGAGCCAGCGAGGTGTTGCTTGACACGCAGCAGGTACATGGCAAGCGTCGGCACCAGCGTGCGCGACAAAATGTACGAAGCGAGCATGGCGAAAACCACCGCTTCGGCCAGGGGGACGAACAGGTACCGGGCGACGCCGCCCAGAAAAAACATGGGCAGGAACACAATGCAGATGCAAAGTGTCGAGACCAGCGCAGGCACCGAAATCTGCGACGCGCCTTCCAGAATCGCATCCCGCAGTTCGTGACCTTCTTCGAGGTAGCGCTCAATATTTTCGATGGTGACCGTCGCGTCATCGACCAGGATGCCGACCGCCAGCGCGAGACCTCCGAGCGTCATGGAGTTGATGGTCTCGCCGAGAAAGCTCAGGACAATGACGGAGGTGAGAATCGACAAGGGAATCGAAATCGCAATGATGAGAGTGCTGCGCCAACTGCCGAGGAACAACAGAATCATCAAGCCGGTGAGCGCGGCGGCGATCACGGCTTCGCGAATCACGCCGGAGACCGCGGCGCGGACGAAAATCGACTGGTCGGCGAGAGGCACCATGCGCAGGTTCGGCGGCGCGATGCTCGCCACGCGCGGCAGCATTTGCCGGACGCCCTTCACCACATCGAGCGTGGAAGCGTTTCCACTCTTCAGAACGGTGACCAGCACTCCGCGGCGGCCGTCCTGGCGCACGATGTTGGTTTGCACCTGAAAGCCGTCGCTGACGCTCGAGAGATCGTGCAGGTAGATCGTAGTCCCGGGCGTTTGCTTGATGGGCAGATTGCCGATCTGGTCGACGGTGCGCGGCGTGCCGTTGGTGCGGACGTCATACTCGCTCTCCCCGATCTTGACGGTGCCCGACGGCATCACGACATTCTGCAGCGATACGGCGTTCAGAATATCGCCCGGCGCGATGCCCTTCGACTGCATCGCGTTCTGATCCATATTGATGGTGATCTGGCGCTGCTTGCCGCCATAGGGAGCGGGCATGATCGCGCCTGGCACCGTGACCAGCGCCGTGCGCACGGTGTTGGTGGCGATGTCGTTCAGCTGCTGCTCCGTAAGATTGTTTCCGGAAAGGCCGATCTGGAGAATCGGCACAGATGACGCGCTGAAGTTGATGATCTGCGGCGGAAGGATTCCCGGAGGAAGCTGCCTCAGAATGAACTGCGAAGCGGCGGTGACCTGCGCGTTCGCAGTGTCGAGGCTGGCGCCGGGCTGGAGGAAGATCTTGACCACCGCCATGCCGTTGTAGGTGGTGGATTCCATGTGCTCAATGTTGTCCACCAGCGTGGTGACCGCCTTTTCGTAGGGCGAAGTGAGACGCCCTTCCAACTCTTCCGGGTTGAGTCCGGTGTAGGTCCAACCAACCGAGACGACCGGGATATTGATGTTCGGAAAAATATCCGTCGGCGTGCGAAGGATGACGACGGGGCTTAACAGAACGATGAACACCGCGAGAACGATGAACGTGTACGGACGATTTAACGCAACATTTACAATCCACATCGGCTTGACCGCTCCTCGTGGTCTTCACAATTTTGGATGGGCCCAGCAGGCAATGGTTCCTACGTTCCTTCCGGCAGGCACCATCGGAAAAACCGATAGACATAAAATAAGGAGATGGAACTGCGGCATCTTCGCTATTTCAAGGCGGTGGCGGAACAAGGCTCGTTTAGCGCGGCGGCGCGCGGGATTTATGTGTCGCAATCGGCACTCAGCGAGCAGATCGCCGACCTGGAGCGAGAGCTCGGCGTGCCTCTGTTCGACCGCAGCGAGCGGAAGCTTCGCCTGACGGTGCACGGCGAGATTTTCCTACGCGAATCGATCAAGGTGCTGGCTGACTCCGAGCATGCGGTCGCGCTGGCGCGCAGATCGTTCCGTGGCGAAGTGGGGACGCTGCGAATCGGATTTTTCGCGGGCGGCGTAGGCGCGCGCTTCGCCGAACTGATCCGGCACTTTCGCACCGGCCGGCCGGAGGTGCAACTATCGTTGACGGAAATGAGGCCGGGGGCGCAGACCCAGGCGCTGGTGGACGGATCGATCGACGTCGCGTTCACCAGGCGCGTCGCGGAGCCGTTCGCGCGCCAGTTGCGGTCGGAAACCTTGCGCCATCATCGCCTGGACGCGGTGCTTCCGGAAGATCATCGGCTGGCGAAGGGACCGGTGGATATTCGCAAGCTCTCTGCGGAACGGTTCGTCCTCTGTGCCCGGGAGACGGCGCCGGCGGTGTTCGACAAGATCATCGAGTTGTGTTCGGAGGCCGGTTTTTCGCCGCAGATCGCAGCGCTTCCCGTAGTGCGCTCCAGTGCCCTGATGCTGGTGCAGGCAGGCGAAGGAATAGCCATCCTGCCGGAGTTGCACGACACGTTCGGAAGCGGTTTGACGGCTTGTCCGCTGAAGTCGAAGGAGGCGTTTGTCGAGCTGGTGATGGCGTGGTATCCGCCGCGTGTCAGTCCGATCACGGAAGCGTTCATGGCCCTGGTGCGGGAGAACAAGAGCAGTCTGTAGGGCGCTCCAGGTGCAGGTAAGGTTCACGCATGCGCAGCCATTCTGTGACCGTTTTTAAAAGGGACTCATTCGCCTGAGGACGCATCCCTTCAGCACGAGCCAGCGCCGACACGGTGGCAGCACCATCCTTTTCAAGACGAAGGAGGACGGAGACCTGAGATGGCGTCAGCTCTCCTCGCCCTCCCTGCTCACGCAGCCGGCGCTTCAGCCTGCTCAGGATGGTCCGAGGTTGTGCAGCGAGATCCGCCGCGGTTTCGGATTCTGGCACGGGTGATCTCCTGCTCATGACGTGATCATACCATGTATGCAGTGTATCTGTTCAGGTGAACTGTATAGATAGGCGTAAGGTTCCTGGCCAAACTTCACGGGCTCACCCAGGTAATGAGAAAGGCGTTTGCATCCCCAACGGTTCTCCGAGCGGATCGTCGCCGACCCGGAAACTGCTGGAAGTGTTCTTTGGAAGATTAATCCTGGCAAGTCAGTAACACGTCAACACGCCACATAGCTGCGAGCGGCCCGCCCAGACCTCCGAATCGCCTTGTGCCCGTGGAAGAAGGGCGCCAGCCAGATGAAGGGCGCGTCCAAGGTCAAGAAAACCGCCAAGGGTGCCAAAGCGAAGGCCGCCGCGCCGAAGAAGGCTAAGGCAGGGGCGAAGGGCAAAAAGCCCGCAGGGCCCGAACGTAAGCCCGCAGCGCCGCGTGCCGAGAGCAAGGGCGCAAGGATCCTGGAGATGATCGCCCGCACGAAGGGCGCCGCACTCGCCGAGATCATGAAGGCCACCGACTGGCAGGCGCACAGCGTCCGAGGCGCCAGCAGGAAGCACAGCGTCAAAATCGAGTCGGCGAGGAACGACGCGGGTGAGCGCGTCTACCGCAGCCCCAAATGGGATCTACTGGCACCTCTGCACCGTGGCCGCCGGGATCGAAAACCGGCGGCGTTTCTACTTTTCAGTGGCGATTGAAGTTTTTCATTAAGCGAGTTTCGCGCGCTAGACTACAAAGGCGCCGATTGTCCCAACTTGATTGGTGACGGCAAGCTGGCGAACCCCTCATTAGATTCCAGAAAAGCGCCGAACAGTTTCGCGTACAGACCTTGCCGGCTCGCTATTCTGTCCTTCCGTGTGCGAAGAAAATCGAACCGGAATGGAGAAAACTGTTCCGTCTCGCGCAGAAAGGCAGGCGAAAAAAACTGCCAGGAATCCGCCACCGCTCCGATGATCAGAGATCTCCAGCTCATCGCTAGCAGTTGTTTGAGAAATGCTGTTCCTCCGGGTAGCTCTGCCATGTTTTCCCCCACATGCTGGCTGAATCTCAAAAGTTGAATTGTGAGCCCATCCAGCGCGCGGCCCGCAGCCGCCGTGCGAGAGAATAAGGTCATCGATCCGCGGCTTAGATCCTCGCGCACATCCTGCAAATCGTCTCCCAATTGCAACAACACGCCCCATTCAAACGCGAACGAGCTTTCCTGATTCGTCAGGGAGCCGTAAGCGAGGCACGCGTCCGCAAGTACTGAGCTTCCTCCTTTGGCGCAACTCACTCGCAAACACTCGATTTCCGAATGCGGATTAGGACTGTGGACTTGTCCCACGCTCTGCTCTTGAGCCCGATGGATTGCAAGTAAACACTCAAAGACATTCGGATAGAGAGGCCGCGCATAGTGCGTTTCTATCAAACCGATCAGAGCCCACATATTGCGTTCTCGATGATCTTCGGCAGGTAGCGTTTCGCCTAACAACCGCCGGCGAAAACGGCGACTGAATCTCAGCTTTGTGTCATTCGAAATATTCTCGTCATCGAGAAGATTGTCGCTATACGGGTAGAGCAAGCTGTATCCGAGTATGGAGGGCGTCAGAGTGAGAGGAGCGCCGAGGAGAGGTTGCAACCCACAGGCGGTCCAGGCATTGCGCGCTGCCTGGACGATGCCAGCCATGCTCAAGTCCGGGTCGAACCGGCGTGCCCATCGAGCCAGGGATGTGCCGACTGGCAGGAATCCCTTGGTGAGCAACTCGGTCGCTTCCCCGTCCAGGCCGAGAGCGTTGGCGGAGAAGCGGGCGAACGAGGCAACAATCCGATCTTGATCGCGGGTCTGTTCCTTCCCGGTTATGGGCGGCGGCCGTAACGCCTCCTCTACCTCCAACAGTGCTTCATCGTAGGCGTCTTCATTTACTTGTTGCTCTTCCGGGCTGTACCGTCGTGCTGGTGACGCCGATACGCTCGCGCTCCCCCGCCAAAGGTCCACAGTCCGATCGATTTGCGCCTGCACCCGTGCCCAATCGTAGATTTCCATCTGCTTCTCATGACGAAATTTCCGTGACCTTTGTTCGCACGTAAATCAGCACAAGTTTCATAGATTCGCTGTTGTTCGCGGAGCATTAGCGAACTACCCCTGTTTTGATAGCGGCCGATCCGATCGGATTCCTCCTCTGGCCATGATGTCGGGCTGAACCATTCATTCACCGCAATACCAATGGCTGGTGGCATGAGCTGGCTGAGCGCTTTATCACTTCCGCAGAAGACAACCGGTCGCAGCCGACCGATACCCAGCGGCGGCACACACTTCAAAGCGTTTCTCTGGATCTTGCGCCTTGCGTGGCAAAACCCGCCAGCCGGCCTCCGCGCCGCCTCACCTCTGCGGTCTGATTGGCCGTGAGAAATCTACCCCCACCAGACTTCGCCGGTCGCCAGATGGGCCTTGGCCACGTCCGGATTCAATTCCGCCCCCAGCCCGGATTTGTCGGTCACCTGCACAAAGCCATCCTTTGTATAGGGACCGTCGAGCGCCAGCAACTGGTCCATCCAGCCGCCCGCGCCGGTGATGGTTTCACACGTCAAGTAATCGCGAATCGATGCCGCCCACTGGCAGGTGGCCCAGGTATGAAGCTGGCTGCCGGTGTTGTGGTTAGCGATCGGCAACCCGAATACGTCAGCCATATCAGCGATCCGCTTGGTTTCGAGAAAGCCACCGGTATTGCGCAGATCCGGATTCAGGATGTCGCATCCGTAATGAATAATGAAATCGCGAAAGCCCTGCCGGCGGCCCAGGTTCTCGCCGGTGCAAATGGGAACTCGCGCGCTCTGACAGAGCTTTGACCATTCCTCGGAGTACTCCACTTGCAGCGGGTCCTCGAACCAGAGCGGCTTAATCGGCCCTACCGCTTCGGCGATCTGCATGGCGGTTCGCAGGTCGTACTCCCAGTGGCAATGGACCATGATGTCGTGATCCCAGCCCAGCGCCTCTCGGCAGTTCTCGAAGCCTTGCCGCACCTGGATCAGTTCCCTGGTGGTGAGTACGCGGTTGGCGGTGTCTCGCGCCAAGTCGACGTTAGGATCGGTGTGCGGGAATCCGAATTTATGCGCCGTGAACCCGGCGGGGTCGGCCTTGACCTTCTGCGCCCACTCGCGGCAGGAGGCCTTATCCAGCATATTGCCCGGCGCGGCGTGATCGTAGACCCTTACTTTCTTGCGGAAGCGGCCGCCCAACAGAGTCGCAGTGGGCACGCCGAGCGCCTTTCCAGCGAGGTCCCATAGCGCCATCTCGATAGCGCTGGCGGCCCGCATCAGGTTGTGTGCCGAGCCATCGGTGCGGGTGCCGCTCAAGTCCGTCAGGTGCTCGTCGAGCAGCGTGTAGATGACGTCAATTTCCAGCGGGTCCTTGCCCACCAAACCCGGCTTCATCGACAGGATCTGTTCTTTGACACCGATCCCGGGTATCCCATATGCTTCCGCAATGCGCCATACAGTCCGTCATCAGCGAGCACCTTCACCAGCAAATAGGTGCGGGAGGGTCCCTGTAGCGTCATCGTGCGGACATCGCTGATTTTGAACTTCCTCCGCTCGGCCGCGACCAGCTGATGGCAGCCGCTCAGGGACAATGCGGCAGCGGAACCGAGAAACGATCGCCTCGATAAACTGCGTGGCGTCATCGAATATATTTCCGCCTCAACCCATCCACTCCGGATGTTGAGCCGTTCCATCGAACTGCGTGGTGGTCTTGAAAGGCTCAAATGTTCCGGTAATCGCGGCTTCCTTTGTCTTCGAAACAATCGCCTGCAGCTGCGCCGCGGACATCGGCCTGAAGGTCCGCACCGCTTCAAACGCCTGATCCAGGCGCTCCATCGAGTCGCACCCGTTGATCACCACCGACGTTGGCAGATTCAACGCATAGTGCAAGCATTCGATCGGCGTGGCCACACCGGCTTTCAGCACGTTGCCGAATGCGATCGGCTTCATCCCGAGCACCGCGATCCCTTCAATCACCAGGCGCGGCACCACCTGATGAGTGAAGCTCCGGAAGTGATAATCAAGCACGTTCAGCGGCATCTGGCACGCATCAAAGTGAAACTTGTTCTGCGCCGCCATGTCCAGCATTCGAAGATGCACGGCCGGATCTTTATGCCCGGTGAATCCGATGTATCGCACCTTGCCGGCCTTTTTCGCCTCCATCACCGCCTCCAGCGCACCGCCCGGAGCGAAAAAGCGATCCGGGTCCTCCATGCGGATGTTCTCGTGGAACTGAATTAGGTCGATCGTCTCCACTTCGAGGCGCCGCAGCGATTCGTCGATTTGCTTCGTCGCCATGGCGCGCGTCCGCCCGTTATATTTGGTCATGAGGAAAACGCGCTTGCGGTACCCGTCCTTCAGCGCCTTTCCCATGCGGATTTCGCTAGCCCCGTCGTGGTAATCGCAGGAATTATCGAGGAACGTGATGCCTCGATCGATGGCGCTCCGTACAATCCGGATACTCTCGCTCTCTTCCTTTGGCACGCCCATGTGATAGCCGCCCAGCCCGAGAGCGGACACCCGCTCACCGGTAGTTCCAAGGTTCCGGTAGATCATCCCGTTGGATGTCTGCGCATCCAGTTTCGCCGCGGCCTGGAGAGCCGCGAGCATGGTCAGAAATTCGCGCCGTTCCATGTCTGATAGCTTATTCCCATTTGCGATCTATTGCTGGCATTCAAATCGTTCCTCACGCGGAGAAACAACTCGGTCAAGCTATCGCCAGGCCTTGCGTCAATTAGTTAAGGCTTCGTCCTGTCATACTGGACTGGCCACTTTTGTTCTTGCCCCAATGCGCGAGCGGATTTGAGTGCCCAGTACGGCTCCCGCAGCATTTCGCGTGCCAGGAAGACCAGATCAGCCTGCCCTGACGCAATAATCCCGTCTGCCTGAGCCGGCTCGGTAATCAATCCCACCGCCCCTGTTGCAACCTCGGCCTGTTTCCGGATCTCCTCCGCGAAGGGTACCTGGTAACCAGGCACTACCGGGACGACCGCTCCTGGGACGATCCCGCCGCTCGAAGCGTCGATCAGATCCACGCCGACCTCCTTCAGCGATCGCGCCAGCTCTATGGACTGGCCGATGTCCCAGCCTCCCAGGACCCAATCCGTTGCGGAGATTCGAGTAAACAGCGGCATGTCATCGGGAATGGTCTGGCGCAGCGCCGTAGCAACCTGCAGCAGGAAGCGCATTCGGTTTTCCAGGCTTCCGCCATAGGGGTTGGCTCGCTGGTTGGTCAACGGCGAAAGGAACGAATGCAACAGATATCCGTGGGCGGAATGAATCTCGACCACGCGAAATCCAGCCTGCACCGCGCGGCGGGCCGCAGCAACAAACGCGGCTACGATCTCGTTCATGTCGGTTAAGCTGAGCGCCCGAGGCGGAGGATCGGATTCACGGAACGGAATCGCGCTAGGCGCGACTGCCTCCCAACCCCCTTCTTCGGGAGCCTTCAGTCTTCCACCGCCCTCCCAAGGCACGCGACAACTCGCCTTTCGACCGGCATGCGCGAGTTGGATTCCGGCGACACTGCCCATGCGATGTATGAAACTGGCGATCCGCGCAAGCGGTTCGATGTGGTGGTCATCCCATATGCCCATATCGCCGGGAGTAATGCGCCCCTGTGCCGTGACCGCTGTCGCCTCCACAAAGATGAGCCCTGCGCCGCCCACCGCGCGGCTGCCAAGATGGACCAGATGCCAATCGTCGGCCATTCCATCTACCGAAGAGTATTGGCACATGGGTGAAACGGCTATACGATTCTTGAGCGCTACTCCACGGATGGTGAGCGGCTGAAAAAGGTTGAAAGCAGACATGGGGATTCTCATTCACCGTAACGTATTTCGGCGGTTGCAGGTTTCACTTGGTGTAATGCCACTACCATCGACGCGGCGGCGGATTGTGGGTGTAGAACTTGGCGCGGACCGGCAGTTGTACGGAACGCATGGGTGTTCGAGGCTGGTTCGTCGTCGGCGCAGCCGGTTGGCCAATCCGCTTCGCCCTCTCGGCAATGTTATCCTCGATCGTCTTCCATGTGACGGCAGTATGGCGGTCCATGCCGGCTGCCGCAGCGGCGGCCTTTGCGTACGAACGGCAATCAAACCTCTCATTTCGATCCCTGGTCTTCTGCCACTCCGTGCGCCGGGGATTGGTGATTAGCCGCTCCAGGGCCTGACTGCTAACCTGCTTAACGACTCGTTCGTACAAAGGCTTGACGGCGTCGCAATCGCCGCCGAGTGCCTTGAAAACCGCGAAGAACTCGCCGGTTTTTTGAGCAACTCTAGGTCCGCGATGACGGTGGTCGCAATTTGTGCGCTTCCGTAGGCGTTTGCAAAAGATGCTAGCGCACCTTTTCCTCCCGTTGCGCGCCAACCTTTAGCGATACTGTTAGTCGTATTCCTGGAGGATCCAGGTTGATAACGCTAACCGAAGCGCCGAACAATGACAGAATTCGGTGCGCCACGGGAGGGCCCAACCCCAAGTCCCCGCCGGGCGTGATTGCCTCACCTATCGAGAAAAGATCAAAGAATCTCGCCAATGCAGGGATCGGGATCGTCCGGCCACGACTCTCGATGATAATTGTCGGTGAATCCCGCACGGTGCCACGCGAGAGTTCCACAGACTCGCCCTCTTCGGAGAATTTAACGACGGTTTCAAGCAGAGAGTGCAACGCTTTTACCAGGAAAGTCTCGTCTCCCAGGACGACTCCCAGGCCTGCCGGCGGCGGGCCAAGCACAACGCGGCGGGATTTGGCGAACTCGGCAGTTTTCTCAATGGCGCGATTCACCACTGCATTCAAGGACACCGGTAAAGACCGGAACTGTTCCGCGTGTACGTCGATTTGGCTCAGAAGCAAAGCATCATCCAGTATGGAGAGGATTCGTCGGCGAGACTGATCAAACATTTCTCGGAGCTCGCGGTTCTCCGCTGTTGGAGGCATTTCCTCCAAAATGACCTCGCCGATTCCGAGAAGTCCGTTGAGTGGTGTCCGAAACTCATGCGAGATGAGGTTCAGGAAATCGTTCTTTGAACCGTCGAGGACTGTTAGGCGCCCATTTGCTTCCGAAAGTTCCCGTGTGCGCGCGGCGACTGTCTCTTCTAATCGCTCGTTTTGCGTCTTGAGCGCTTGCTGGAGGCCGTGCAGTTTGAGATGCGTGTCGACGCGGGCGTGAACCTCTTCAAACTGGAAAGGCTTGGATATGTAGTCCACAGCACCGGACCGGAAAGCCTTCACCTTATCTTTAGTTTCGTTTAGGGCGCTCAGGAAGATGACTGGGATGCTTGAAAGCTCCTCAGCGGCCTTGAGGCGTTCGCACACTTCGTAGCCATCCATCTCGGGCATATTGATATCCAGCAGAATCAAATCTGGAGGATTCTTGGTTGCTGCGGCAAGCGCCAACCTGCCCAGTGGAAATGAACGTACTTCATGCCCCCGCTGGAGAAGCATGTCTTCCAACAACTTCAGGTTGGCAGGGTTGTCATCCACGACCATGATGTCACCCGGCTTCATGGTGGGCTTCCCGCGCCGCCATGACCCAACTCGTCCAGGTTGCGCACACCGGTGAGTCTGGGAACGCGCACGTCTACGAGATCCTGCGCGCCTCGGGTTTTCGCAAAATTCAACAGGCGTTCAATCCATGTCTCGCTAAGAACCGTCCCCTCCTTAAGAATCAGGAGGTTCCCATCCTTGCTCAGAACATCACGTTCGAGAACCATTCCGGCGCGAAGACCTCGAATCGGTAGCCTTCGGACTTCAAACTCTGCGTGTTCCGGCGAGTAGCTTTTGAGCGAATCCAGCATGCGTTTGTCGAATTGGCGCGACGACCGGAGTTCAGCAAGCGCCTGGCCGGAAGCAACTCCCCGGTAGATTCTTCGGTCCAACTCCAACGCCAAATGGAGGATATCAGCGCCTTGTCTTGAGGGCTCTGTTACCGAGGTCTCAGCTTCAGCGTTCTGTTGGCCCCTAATGATCTCCGCCACGCGTTCCAGTCGTGGGATGTTCGAAATGAGTCGGGCGGCGTTCTCCGGATGAGCGCGAAACATCTGATCCTCATCGGCCGAAAGATGCTGGCCACAGTAGGCCCTTTCGAATACCTCGTCCGGGAGCGCTATGCAACCCAGCAAGCACAATGTGGCAGCAAGCTCATACTGCCATGCGTCTGTCGTCTCCATTTGCTTCGTGATCCAGCGAACAATACCGCGGATAGCGTGGGATCGCAATGCCAGGATGGGCGATGTAAGCTGGACCAGTTCCCAAAGAATTCCGACTGCGCCGCCAAGGGTCTTTTCCAGCAGGTCGTGCTCAAGCTGTTGCGCACGCCGTAACTTGATGTGAGTTTCGACACGCGCCTGTACTTCGTCGAACTGGAAGGGCTTGGCGATATAGTCGACTCCTCCGGATCGAAAGCCCTTCACCTTGTCTTCGACAGCATCCAGCGCACTCAGGAAAATCACCGGAATGCCCGATAGGCGAGCGCTGGACTTCAAGTGCTCACATACTTCGTAGCCATTCATTTCCGGCATATTGATGTCCAGCAAGATCAAGTCCGGCGGATCCTGGTCGGCCGCCGCAAGGGCCAGGCGACCAAGCGGAAACGACCGAACTTCGTATTTGTGCTGACGGAGCATGTCTTCCAACAGCTTGAGGTTCGCGGGATTATCATCCACGACCATGATGTTGCCTTGACACGGCGTCTGCGCTTTTAGCGGCGGCACGCTTCCTCCAGCAATTGCGTCAGGGTATCGTATTCGTATCTGTCAGCAAGCTCCTGCAGAGCATGTGCCGCTTCGGCGCCTCCAGCCGCGGGCACTTTGCGGATCAGGCTGTCCAGAAGCTTCTTGTTGCCGGTCAAAGTCGCGTTACGAATGTCTTCGATTAGATCCCTTGGTATTTGCCCGAGCCTTGCTGCGTTCAGCGGCGGCGCCCCGGTGGCGGGCCGGTCGTCGCCTTCCTCCGGTTCGCCGTAATCGTAGGTAATTTTCAAAAGAGATCGCATGATCTCTAGGAGTTCGTCCTCGCGGCAGGGCTTCGAGACAAAATCATCGGCCCCGCTCTCCGCCACGCTTCGACGGTCGTCATCCATGGCGCTGGCCGTCAGAACAACAATAGCCGTTTCCTTCCCGCGCGGATCCGCCTTAATCCTTCGCGTCGCCTCCAGTCCGTCCATCACCGGCATGTGCACATCCATCAGGATCAGCTGGGGGTTCCAGTCCTCCCAGGTGCGGATGGCTGACTCACCATCATTGGCGACTTGTACGGAAAAGCCAATGGAAGTCAGAAGTTTCATCAGCCAGTCGCGGTTATCAAGCTGATCGTCTACGACCAGAATTCTGGGAGCTTTCGTTCCAGGCTGTGTGCCGATGACCCGTCGAGGAGCACTCTGCTTGACAGCTGCTCCGGAGTTACCACGTCCGATCGGGATCTCGAAACAGAACACCGAACCGCCGCCCGGGTTGCTGGCAACCGTGATATCGCCTCCCATCAGGCGCGCGAAGTTGCGGCTGATGGCCAACCCCAAGCCAGTTCCCTTCAGGCTGTCCAGACCGCTCCTGAGCTGGGTAAACGACTCGAACAGTTTCTCTTGGTCCGCAACTGAAATGCCCGAGCCAGTATCCTCGACACGGGTGGACAGCCATAGTTGATCGCCAATCCTTTGCTCCAACCGGACGTGCAGATTGATGTGGCCACGCTGGGTGAACTTGACTGAATTTCCGAGAAGGTTGATCAGGACTTGTCGTATCTTGCTTTCGTCCGCCACACCGTACTGCACCGCCTCGCCATCGACCGACATTTCGAATCTCAGCCCCTTCGCCCCAGCCCGCAGTCGGAACATGGCTCCCAGATCGTCCAGGAGCCTCGGAAGGTTGAATGTCGATGGATTGAGCTCAGTGCGGCCAGCTTCGATCTTAGACATGTCCAGAACGTCATTTATGAGGCCGAGCAAATGCTCGCCGCTTCGGCCGATGATTCTGAGATTTGACTTCGCCTCTGTTCCCAGGCCGGGATCCCGCAACATTAACTGGGCGTAACCGAGAATGGCGTTCATCGGGGTACGGATTTCGTGGGACATGGTCGACAGGAACGTGCTCTTGGCGCGATTCGCAGCCTCCGCGTCCGCTTTAGCTTGCAATAATTGCGCATTGGCGTTGTGAAGTTGTTGGTTGGCGGCCTCCAACTGCTGTGAGTTGTCGAAAATCTCGGCCTCCATCTGCTCCGCAAGGGTGAGCGGCCCGAGGGCGCTCCTCTCGGATTGCGACCTTTGCCGTACGAACTCGGTTACGTCCGTCACGCGAAGGATGAAATGCTCGACCTGTCTGTCCGTTCCGAACACGGGGAAGTTCATCGGACTCCAATAGCGCTCTTCTACGACGCCGTCGGGGCGGCGGATGTCGTACCTCTGGATGGCCATGGTGTCCGGGGCGGCGGTCTGAAGCACCCGGTCGAGGGATGCGCGCCAGTTGGAAATCGTCGTGGTGCCGGGTTGGTCGGGGAAGATCTCAAAGATGCTGCGGCCGAGGATGTTCTTGCGCTGAAGCGCCAGAGCCGCAAGGTAAGAGTCGCTTGCCGCAACGATCTTTAGGTCGTGTGTGAAGACCAGGAAGAGGCCGGGCAGCGACTCGAAGAGCCCCTGCAATACGGCGCGGCTATTACGCAGCTCATCGCGGCTGGTGCGGAGCTCGTTTTCAACTGCCCGGCGCTCGGTGATATCGCGAATGGCGCTCGAAACCAGCACCCCTTCCTCAGTATCGAGTGGACTGACGCTGATTTCTACGGGAAACTCAGTGCGATCCTTACGCAGCGCGTACAGTTCCACGCCCGCCCCCATGGACCGCACGTGGGGATCGGCGAAAAAACCGGTTCGCAGGCTCGGATGCGGACCCCGGAAACGATCCGGCACGAGCATCTCAATCGGCTGGCCCAGCAGCTCTTCTCGTCCGTATCCAAACAGCCTCTCAACCTGCGTATTGACCAGGACGATCTTCCCATCCCGATTGACCACTACCACGGCATCGGGAGCTGCCTCCAGCAACCCGCGGAATTTCGTGTCCGCTCGCTTCCGCTCGCTGATATCGCGGGCGATTGCTGAGGCCGCCGTGACATAGCCACGCGAATCCTTGATAGGAGAAACGGTGAGAGCGACGTCAATCAGCGTACCGTCCTTCCTTTGGCGCACGGTTTCCTCATTGACGATTTCTCCATGCTGGAGCTTCGATATGATTTCGGATAATTCGTCGGCGCGGTCAGGCGGAAGCAGGATGGAAATCGGTTTGCCTATGGCCTCTTCGGCTGAGTACCCGTAAAGCCGCTCAGCTCCTCTATTCCAATTGACGATCATTCCCTCCAACGACTTGCCGATGATGGCGTCATCTGAGTAGTCCACGATGGAGGCAAGCTGATCACGGCCCCGCTCCACGCGCTTTCGTTCAGTAATGTCTCGAATCGTACTGACTACCAGCGAACCCTCTTCCGTTTCCAGCGGGCTTAGGCCAATCTCCACCGGGAACTCGGTTCCGTCCTTGCGCAGCGCGAGTAGTTCCAACCCGGCCCCCACGGGCCGCTCGCGGGAATCGGCGAAGAACCCGTCGCGATGCGCCGGATGTCCGTGACGGAAACGTGCCGGAACCAAAATTTCAATCGGCTGGCCCAGCAGTTCGGCTCTGGCATATCCAAAGAGTTTCTCCACCTGCGTGTTGACCAGGACTATCTTTCCCTCTCGATTCACAACTACTACTGCATCCGGCGCCGCCTCCAGCAGCTCTCGGAATTTTCCTTCAGCCACGAGTCTCTTCGAAGCGGCGCGCAAATTCTCTTCGGCCTGCTTGCGTTCGGTCACGTCCCACGTGACCCCTGTTAGCCGGCGGGGGTTCCCAGCGCCTGCGGGATAAACTCTACCGCGGGCAGCCAGATCCCGAACGGTGCCATCGGGCCAAACAACGCGGAATTCCGTGTCGTATTCTGCTCCAGCGAGCGAAGCCGCGACCTCTCGTTGGACCCGCTCGCGGTCATCCGGGTGCAACAGTGCGGCAAACCCCTCGCCCGTTCGTGGGAATTGGCCGAAAGGAAGGCCGAATTGGGCCGCGCAATTCTCATCTGACTCCACATTATTCGCGGCGATATCCCAGCTCCATACCGCGATCTCCGTGGAATGCAACAGGAGGCGCAGGCGTTCCTCACTTTGTTGCAGCTTAGAACCCTGCTCTGAAAATCTCCGATCTGCTAGCGATGTCAGGATGGTCAAGCCAAGGACGATCGCAGTGAAACTGCTAATCACCACAGTGCCGAGCGAGGAGATCTCCACCGCGTGTGTCAGGTTTCCAGCGGTGGCCATCGGCGTGAAAGTGGCTGCGGCCATACCCGTGTAGTGCATGACCGGGATAGCGGCTCCCATGACAATCGCGCTATACAGCTTCCGCCAACCGGAAGCGTTAGCCTCGTCGCGCGAACGGAATGTTAACCACAGAGCTGCCAGTGAAATGACAACTGCAAGAACCACCGACAGAACAACGAGTGGAACCGAATAGCTGCACATCGCGGGAAGTCTCATCGCCTCCATGCCGATGTAGTGCATCGCTGCGATTCCGATGCCCATTGATACCGCGCCGGTAAGGTAGCGCCGCAGGCCCATTTCGTCCTGGCTAACGGCCCATAGCGCAATATACGAGGCGAAGATGGCGGCCAGGAGTGACAGCAGCACTGTCGGCCAATCGTAAAGGACGGCGACGGGAAGGCTGTAAGCGAGCATGCCGATGTAGTGCATGGACCAGATTCCCAGCCCCATTGCGGCCGCACCGCAGATTAACCAAATCGATCGCACGCTCCCGCGCGCCGCCGTGATGCGTCCGGCGAGGTCGAGTGCGGCGTATGAGGCCAATATTGCCAGGAGTACCGACAGAGCGACAAGACGGTAATCGAAAACTCCGGTGAATGTTGTTTCAGATGGCATGGTGGGAACCGAACGCGATCTCTTTCGCGTGACGTTTGAAGTTAGCGAGTGCTCGTGCTTGCAAGCACCCAGCTTGTGCGTCAGATCGAGACTTTGCGTTTAGATTACTTCTCACGCCCTGTTGTCTGTCGCGACTGTCTTTTTAATGAAAATTCGGTTGGGTCAATCCTAGCACTAATATTCGCTGGAATATACCCCCGCCCGCCCAACAGTGGCGGAAAGCCCAACAGCATTTGTCAAAACGACCGCCAGGACCACGAGAATTGTGGGAAAAATGTTGTCGGCGCTCTCGAAGGAGTCGGTCGAATCTTGACTGGGAAGAACGCGGGCACTCTTTCTGCGATTTTCTCGCGCCTAGCGAAGAAGGTCGGAATGCACAAGGCCCCCGAAAAGCAATCGACAAGCTCTACGCCTATCGGGGCGACGAAGAGGGCGTTGCTCAGGGCGCGACAAATGTTGAGTCTGCGAACTTCGAACAGTTGGTGCTATTGTATACTTCGCCAAAAAGAGACACTGAGCGCGAAGGTCGAACACTGCTGAAACTGCCCACTGAAGTCCAAGGGAATGGGTACCCTCCTCGCCGATCCGATTTGCATCGCTGCGCGGGCAACCAGAAATCACCCCGATGTGCAGCATTATCGACGATACTCAGCAATTCGAGCAACTTGTCTGCCCAAGAAAGGCGCCGTGATCAGTGATCGTAGATCACATGATGGGCGTAGGCTTTTTCAGGATCGGGGTCTTCGGCGCGGTTTTGATGTAAGATCCAGATGCCTTCGGCGTTGGCGAGATAAATGAGACCGCGTCCGTCATCGCGGTTGATTGCCGTCACTCCGAGGAACTCTCGAGCAATTTTCGGATGTTGCGGATCGGAAAGGTCGAGAATCCTGATCGTCTGCTGCACGGTTGGCTGCGAAGCGGGTGACAACGCGCCGCTTGTCACAAGGGCTGTGGTTCCTGATACCAAAACGAGGTTATTGTATCCGGGTACGATAGGGTACTCGACTTCTGCGAGAACGCTCGGCTGATTTGGCTTGGTGACGTCAATTACGGTCACGATTGGGCCGGCATCGTACTCGACATAGAGGTAGCGGCTCCTGAGATGTTCCGTTGCCAGAAATCGGCGCACCGATCCGGTCTTCAACGGAATATGCGCGACCACCTCAATGGCGTCCCGCGGTGGGGTCGGTTTCTTGGGCTTCTTGTCTTTCGCGAGAAGCGGAATCAGGGTCAAGCAGACTATCGCTATGAATCGCATTTGGAAAGGCCTTTCTATTCGTGTTTGGGAGCGGAGGATGGTCTTGCGTAAGCAAGACGAAATCCCGCGGGAACGAGAAAAACGGTGAACAACACCGAGACGCTGAGACCGCCGATCAGGGCGCGGGCCAGCGGCGCATAGGATTCGCTGCCCTCGCCCATTTTCAGAGCCATGGGAAGAAGGCCAATCACTGTCGCGAGCGACGTCATCAGCACCGGGCGGAGGCGAACGCGGCTCGCGGTCGCCACGGCTTCGACTGGATCCATCCCTTCGCGGCGCAGGTGGTGCGCGAACTCGACGATCAGAATGCTGTTCGACATGGCGATGCCCGCGAGCATCACGACACCCATCAACGACATGACATTTAGAGTGGTTCCGGTCAGCCAGAGCGTGAGCAGTACACCGGAGAGCGCCGGCGGAAACGCGAGTAGGATAATGAACGGATCGATGAATGACCGGAACTGTGCGACCAGGATCAGATACAGAAGCAGGAGAGACAGCGATATGCCCAGAGCAAAACTGCGGAAGGAAGTCCGCATGCCCTCGACCATCCCACGCATCGAGACATCGACGCCCGCCGGCAGCTTCGTTCGCGCCAGCAGCGCATCGATCCGATTGGCGAGCGCTCCCAGGTCTTCGGTCAAAGGCCGGATGTAAATATCGAGAACGCGACGAATCTGATAGTGATCGACTTCTGTCGGGGCTTCGAAGCGCGTAATCTTGCTGACCATGTCGAGCCGCGTGGGGCGTTTCAGGCCCACACCGTGCAAAGGAATCGCCCGGAGGTCGAGCAGACTCTGAATCTGCTGCTCGGGATATTGGACATTCAGGAAATAGTTGTTGTTGTTCTTGGGGTCGATCCAGATGTTGGGCGCCACCATCTGATTCGAAGTCAAGGCGGTAATGACGTTCTGGACGACCTCCTTCTCACTCAGCCCCAATTCACCGGCGCGGGTGCGATCGATTTCAAGCCGCAACGCGGGATAATCTAGATCCTGGGGAATGTAGGCGTCAGCCACGCCGCGCATCTGCCGGATCTGGCGAGCGAGATCGAGGGTCGTCTGATAACTTGCCTGCAGATTCGTTCCTGCGACCTGGACATCAATCGGCGCGGCGAGCCCCAGGTTGAGAACCGCATCCACCAGGCTTCCTGACGAAAAATACACGGCCAGATAGGGCAACTCCCGCTGCATTCGCGCCTTCACGCGCGACATGTATTCGTAGCTATCGACCTTGTGGCCTTCTTTGAGTCCGACTTGCACAAAGGCGGTGTGCATAGCCGAATTGGAGGTGTAGATCGCCGAAAAACCGGGGTCGACGCCGATGTTCGAGACGATCATGCCGAGATCGCCTTCGGGGACCACGCTCCGCACGAGCTGTTCGAGTTGCGCGATCTCTTTTTCCGTCTCGGTAAGCTTCGTGCCGGACGGTGCTTTTACGTTGATGACGAATTGACCGGCGTCCGTCCGCGGGAAAAACGCAAGCTCCAGACGCGGAAAGATCAGCAAGCTGGCACCGAAGCCAATCGCGAAGAGAAGCAGGAAGAGCAAGGGGCGACGGAGCGCTCCAGCGACGGCTGAATCGTAGCTTTTCAGAAACCCTTCGAAGCCACGGTTGAATCCCGCGTTGAACTTTTGCCCCAGGCAGCGATGGCTGGACGGTTCGTGGCCGGTGTGCTTCAGAAAGTTCGCGCAGAACAGAGGCACCACGGTCATCGCGACGGCATAAGACGCAAATAGTGAGAGCACTACCGCCAGCGCGAGAGAGGAAAACAGAAACTTGCTCACGCCATAGAGAAGAGTCACTGGGAAAAACACCACCACCGTAGTAAGCGTCGCGGCCAGGACCGGCAGGGCAACTTCCTTCCCTCCTTTTTCCGCCGCGACCACCGGAGGCTCGCCCATTTCCAGATGCCGGTAGATGTTCTCCAGCACGACAACCGAGTTATCGATCAGACGGGACAGCGCCAGCGCCAGTCCGCCGAGCACCATGGTGTTCACCGAGCTTCCGCCGATCTGAAGCGCGATCATCGTCGCCAGCACGGAGAGAGGAATCGAGAACAATACGGCAACGGTCGCGCGCATACTGCCGAGAAACACCAGGATCATCAGCGAGGTGAGGAATAGCCCGATGCCGCCTTCATGGAGCAAGGTCTGAATCGCGGTTTTCACAAATTGCGATTGGTCAAAAACCACGCGATTTTCGAGCGACGGCGGAACATCGAACAGTTTTTTCAGCTTTTCGCGGACACCGTCTACCACGGCGATGGTGTTCGAGTCGCCTCCCTGCTTCAGCACGGGTAGGTACACGGAGCGCTGCCCGTCGACGCGAACCGCGTTGTATTGCAGGGCGTAGGCGTCCTTGGCGACGCCGATGTCGGACACGCGAACCGGGTTATCTCCGGTGAGCTTAACTGGCACATCGTTGATGTCGGCGACCTTGCTCACCTGGCTGTTGGCGTAAATGTTGTAGTCGTAGCGGCCGATTTGCACGTCGCCGGCGGGAAGAATCAGGTTCGCTTCGTTCATCGCGCGGACTACGTCCATCAGACTCATCTGCCGCGCTTCGAGCTTGTATGGATCGGCGTAGAGCATGATCTCGCGCCACCGCCCTCCGAACGGCTGCGGCACGGCGGCTCCGGGCACGCCCGCAAGCTGGTTGCGCAGGACGTTTTGGGCCAGATCCTTTAATTGCGTCTCGCTGAGGTCGTTGCCTTTCAACGTCACCAGGCAAACCGGCAGGCTGGATGCGTCCATCTTCAGAACAAAGGGAGGCAGAGTGCCAGGCGGGAGATGGCTGATCTCCGCCATGGCGAGGCTGGCGATGGTGGTGACGGCGGAATCGGGATTGGTCCCGGGCTGGAAGTAAACCTTAATGATGCTGACGCCGGAGAGCGATCGCGATTCCATGTGATCGATGCCGCTGGCGAGAGTGAAGAAGCGCTCCAGGTGATAAGTGATGTTGCCTTCCACCTGCTCCGGAGGCATGCCCGAATAAAACGTGGCGACGGCGACCACCGGAATATTCATCGCAGGAAACAGATCTACCGGCATGCGAACGACGCTGACGATGCCGACAATCGTGATCAGCAGGCAGATCACGATGATCAGATAAGGAGTTTTTATTGCGAAGCGGGACATGGTTATTTCGCCTGCACCGCTTGTCCGTCGCGCAACCCGGCGTGACGGCCCGTGACCACAACGTCGCCTTCCTGGAGCCCGGAGAGGATCTCGGCGCTTTGATCGGTCTCGAGGCCGACAGTCACGGGGACGATCCGCATGACGCCCCCGGTGACCACATACACACGCGCGGCGGCAGTGCTCCGGTCCACGGCGTCCAGAGGCACGGTGAGCGCTCCGTGGCTTTCGGCGATGTGGAGATTCACCTCGGCGTACATGCCCGGGATCAAGGTCAGCGTCGGATTCTGAACATCAACCTCTGTATCCATCGTTCGCGTGGATGGTTGAAGTTTCTCGGCGAGCCTCGCCACGCGTCCGGGAAACGTCCGGTTGAGCGACGGCACGCGCACATCCACTGTCTCGCCGACGCGCACAAGGCCGACGGAGGACTCCGGAACCGGCAGGATCAGCCGCAATAGATTGTTCTGCGAAAGCTGCACCACCGGCATCGCCTGCGATGACGTGCCCGCCTGAAGCATCGCGCCGACGTTGGCGTAGCGTTTCGTCACTACGCCTTCGAAGGGGGCCGTAATCGTCAGGTATTTATGCAGTGTCTGAACACGGCCCTGGTCCGCCCGGGAAACGCGAGCATGCTGCTCGGCAGTTTTTAGCTTCGACCGCGCGGACGAGACCTGCGCCTCCGCCACCATGTCGCGCGAATGCGCCTCATCAACTTCCTGCTGCGGCACCAGTCCCGGTTCGCGCTTCAGCACATCCGCGATGCGGCTGTAGGAAAGGTGCGCCATTTCGTGCGCAGCCTCGGAGCGGTGTAGTTCATCGGAGGCCGTCGTGATCTCGGCCTCCGCCTGATCGATGGAAGCCGCAGCCCTGGTCAAGTCGTCTTCCATTTCGGGGACTTCAAGGGTCGCCAAGACTTGCCCGGGGTGAACGCGGTCGCCGATGTCGACGCCGATGGCGCGAACGTACCCGGAAACCTTAGCCATCAAATCCACTTGCTGAAACGGCTCGAACTCAGCCGTCAGCACCAGATTGTTGACCAGGTTCAGTCGCGCGACCTTCGCGGTTGGCACCACAGGCGGCGCATCTTGATCAACCGCCGCTGTTTTGTCGACGCTGCCGTCGCTGCGGGTGCACGATGTCAGCAGGATCAGTGTCAGTGCGGCCAGCAGAACTCTCATCGCAAATCTCCCGTCACAAAGGCCAGTGCGGCGCGCCGGCTGAGATAGTCGTACTTGGCGCTGGCGGCGGCGATTTCGGCCGAGACCTCGCTCAGCTGCGCCTGGTTCACCTCGACGATGCTACCCAAGCCGATGTCGTAGCGCGTCGTCGCCAGATGCAAAGCCCGCGCCGCTTCGGCCGCGAGCCGCGCTGTCACGTCGATTCGCCGGAACGCCGTGTTGGCTTCGAGCCATGCCAGTCGCACCTGCTCGGAGACCTGAACAGCGAGATCCTGCACGTCCTTTTCGACCGCCTGCGCGCGCAGCTCCGCCTCGGTCCGCCGGGCCGAATACAGCTTGCCGTTGAGGATCGGGACGGTCACGTTGAAGCCCGCGGCGCTATAGACGCCCTTGAGCCGCGGATCGGTATCGGGCAGTGCGCCGGCTACTCCCACTAAGGCAACGATCGGCCTGCTCAGGTCTCTTTCCGCCTGTGCGAAACGATGCGCGGCCTCCCGAGTCGATTCGAGCGCGGCCAGGTCGGGCCGCTGTTTCAGAGCCTTCATGCACAGCCCTTCCGTGTCCGGATCGAGAGGCCCGGGCAAGGGCTCGTCGGCTAGCTCGAATGCTTCCGGTTGTTCCGAACCAAGCGCTGCCGACAAACGTGCTTGTGCTGCGTGCGCATTGTTTTCGGCCTGGACCACACCCAATTCGGCTTCCGCTGCCGCGACCTCGGCAAAGCTGACGTCGAGCGTCGATTTGAGCGAGCTTTTCGCCAGTGCGCTCACCTGCCGCAGGAGCAGTTGGCGATTCGTCAACACTGCCTGCGCGGTCTTCGACACCGCGTCCGCGGCGAGGGCTTGATAGTATGCCTGATCGACCACGATGCGAATCGCGGCGCGGACGTTGGCGGCGCTTTGATCCTGCGCCTGCGCGCGTGATTTTGCGGACGCCACCAGGTTGTTGGTGCGCCCGAAGTCTGTGATCAACTGCGTCACCGCAACTCCCGCCGCCATCCGGCTGTAGAGGCTGGAAGTTTGAATCGTCCCCGCGGCCAGCGTGGACCCGTGCTCCGCGGCGACTCCCGTCACGAAACCGGATACCTGAGGATAGAGCGGCGCCCGCGCCTCACCGATGCCGAGTTTGACCGCATCCGCGGTGAGTGCCGCGGAAGCGGCGCGCGGGTGGTTGCGAAGCGCCATCTCCTCCGCCTCCGCCAGAGTCAGCTTCTTCGCTTGCGCCAGCGCCACGCCGCAAACGAAGATCGTGAGCCAGGCAACGGATCTCAACGCGCCTCTTCTCTCATGGCGGCCTTGAGGATCGTGGTTTCCTGCACCTCGATCAATCCGTCGGTAATCAATGCGCAGAGCGCGGGGAGGAGGGCCTCGGCCGCTTCTCTGCTCTCGATAAATTCAATGCGAACCGGAAGGTGTTCGCGCTCGGACGCACCGCCGTCGGTGGAATGGATACGGTGGTGGGATCCGAAGCCGGATTGCGGCCGGATCATCGTCGCGCCGGCTACACCGCGCTCGCGAAGGTAGGAGAAGATCTCGTTGTAAAGGAAATCGTGCCCCGCGCTGGTGTCTTCATTCAGATGAATCGTGACTTTCTTCGCCAATCCGGGCATCAACATATCGGTTCCGTGCTTCACTTTTTTAGCATCGAACCGGTATTTTTCGCCTGAAGAGTTCCTGATTCTTTTCCATACGCGCGCGTCAGGAAACCGTCAGAATCTTGTCAGTTGCGGAAGGGAGCGATTCGCACCTATAACAGGAACGTGCATGTTCTCGTCGTCGAAGATGAACAGAAGATGGCGAAGGCTTTGCGGGAAGGCCTGGAAGCCGACGATTATTCCGTCAGCGTCGCCCACACCGGCGAGGAAGGGTTTTACCTGGCGCAGGCCCAGACCTTCGACATGATGATTCTCGACGTGATGCTGCCGGGCCGCGATGGCTTCGAGATCTTGACCACGCTTCGCCAGCGCGGCATGAAGACTCCCGTGCTTCTGCTGACGTCCAGAGACACCCTCGAAGATCGTGTGCGCGGCCTGGATATCGGCGCCGACGATTACCTGGTAAAGCCGTTCGCGTTTCCGGAACTGCTCGCCCGCATGCGCGCGCTTTTGCGCCGCGGCAAGACGGACGCGGTTCAGATCCAGAAGATCGCCGACCTGGAATTGAATGTCGCCCTGCGCTCCGTGACGCGGGCAGGAGAATCGCTGGAGTTGACAGCGCGCGAATTCGATCTGCTTCACTACCTGCTCATCAACAAAGACCGGGTCGTATCTCGGGAAATGCTTGCTCGCGAAATCTGGAAAGAAGTCGCGCGGCAGACTCCCCTCGACAACGTGATCGATGCGCAGATGGTGCGCCTCCGCCGCAAGATCGACGGGCAGTTTGAAAGAAAGCTCCTCGAAACGGTTCGAGGGGTCGGCTTCATTTTGCGGGAAAAACAGGCGTGATCCCGCGGCCCACGCATCTGCGCACTCGTCTTACGCTGTGGTACATATGCGTGCTGGCCGGACTTCTCGTCCTGGCCTGGGGCGGCACGTTCGCTCTGCTGTTCTGGCAATTGAGAAGCCAGCTCGACCACTTTGCGATCCAGGAGGTAGAGACAATCGAGGGCCTCATCTATTTCACTCCGCCGGGCGATTTGCGGATGCGCGACGACTATCACAATCACCCTGAGTCAAGGGACGTGATCGACCGATTTGTGGAAGTGCTCTCGCCCGAAGGCGCAGTGCTCTATCGCAACGATCGCCTGGGTAACCGCGCACTCGGCGGGCCGCCTTTCGCCGGTGAAGGAGTCGGTGGGTATTCGGTGCGCTCCGGGCAGATCGGAGGTGGAACGCGGGTTCGCATGGTGAGCCGCGTGCATTCTCTCGACGGACGCCGCCTGTTGATCCGCCTGGGTCACAGCGAAGAACCTCTCTGGTCGCGTCTAAGTGAGATGCTGATCGCCTCGCTGTTGGTCCTCCCTCTCGTGCTCGGCGCGGCGGGTTTTGCTGGCTATGGATTGGCTCGCCGCGCGCTCGCTCCGATCGAACAAATGGCGCGTCGCGCGCAGGAAATTACTCCGCAGCGCCTCCACGAGCGTCTTCCAAACGACGATACCGACGACGAACTGGGCCAGCTGGCGCGCGTGTTCAATGCCATGCTCGCCCGTTTGGAACAGGCTTTCGAACAGCTCCGCCGTTTCACCTCCGATGCGTCGCATGAGTTGCGCACGCCGCTAGCCGCGATCCGCAGCGTAGGCGAGGTGGGGCTTCAGAAGGACGGCAGCCGCTCCGAATATCGCGACATCATTGGCAGCATGCTCGAAGAGGTGAATCGGTTAACCTCCCTGGTCGATAATCTGCTCACGATTTCCCGCGCCGACGGGGGCAGTCTGGAACTCCAGCGGACGCACATCGCGATGATGGGCCTGGCGCGCGAGGCAGCCATGCTGTTCGAGATTCTGGCGGAGGAGAAATCGCTGACGCTGGTGCTTGAAGGAGACGAATCGTTATCTGTGAATGGCGACCGCCTGTTCCTTCGGCAAGCGTTGGTGAACGTTTTGCACAACGCGGTCAAGTATTCACCGATCGGTGGCACAATCGCCATTCGCGTGCGAGAAAGCGCGTCAGAGGTCACGGTGGAAATTGAGGATAGCGGCCCGGGCGTGCCGTTGGAGGATCGAGCAAAAATCTTCGATCGTTTCTATCGTGTCGATAGAGCGCGCTGGCGCGAATCGGGTGGTGCGGGACTCGGTCTCTCTATTGCGAAATGGGTTGTCGACGCGCACGGCGGGAGCATCGTACTCGACGATACTCCTAAGCCAGGCTGCTTACTCCGGATTCGGCTGCCTGCCAATTTCAGCTGTTAACGGTCATTGAACGAAGCCTTCGGCAGGTGAAGCGCGAGGTTGGAGACGTTCCAAGGCGCCGCTGATGATTTGTGATGTGGTCACAACGAAACGGTATTGAACTAATGGCGGTCTACAAATGAAATACGACTCAGGGACGATCCTCTGGTACTTCAAGTTTCAACCACCGGCCGCAGCATGTGGCTCCCACCCGATTCGGCAGTTCGGATTTGCCACCAAACGAGAAGCCGAGGATGCGGAGGCAGCTCGGCGTGTCAAAGAACAGCAGAAATACGAACTGGCGAAGGTCGGCTCTGGCGTCGCAGCGGCACCTCCCAAGACACTCTCGATGCTGTTGGACGAATTCTTCCGTCGACATGTGGAGAAGAAATTAACGCCAAAGACCATGGAACGATATCACGAGCAGGCGAAATATCTGAATCCAGATCTGCTGGCGATGCCGCTCCCGGATATTACGAATCTCCATCTCAACCGGGAATGGAATCGGCTTGTCCAAAATGGCGGCCACACGCGCGGGCATAAGGCGCAGCGCCCTTTTTCCGCAAAGAGCGTACGCAGCATCGCGGGTGTCGTATCGAGCGCGTTCCACCGCGCCGTCACATGGGACTGCTCGGGGTCAACCCTGTGTCGAACAGTGAGCCGCCGGTCCCGAAGAAGCACAGGGGAATGGCGTTGTTGCCAAATGAACAGATGCTGCTGATTGAGTCTGCGACCGGGTCTGCATGCCTGCCGATGTTTCTGGCGCTCTCGGCTGCCACGGGGGCTCGGCGCGGCGAAGTGCTGGCTCTTCGCTGGTCGGACATAGATGGCAGCGATGTGCTGATCGCGCGATCATTGACGCAGACGAGGCAGGGGCTGGAGTTCAAAGGCACCAAAACAGACAGACCGCGGCAGGTTGGGTTGGAGGAGTCGCCATTGCGCAGACGCTCGGCCCACTGAAACACGTAGTTGCACCGTCGGAAACCGCCACTGCGATGACCTTGGAGTTGCGATCGGATGAACCTCCGGCGTCGTGCTTCGGCAGTCGGGACCGCCAACGGGTCGATAAAAGAGATTGCTTTGAGGAGATCTTATGAATGACTTGAAGACGACGAGCCGGCCCCCATCACCACCGTTCACGCGCGCGACGGCCATCCAGAAGGTTCGCTTGGCCGAGGACGCCTGGAATTCTCGCGACGCTGAAAAAGTGGCGCTGGCTTATTCTCTGGACTCGCGCTGGAGAAACCGGTCGGAGTTTGCGAACGGAAGGAGCGAGATCGTTGCGTTACTAAAACGCAAATGGGAGAAGGAGCTTGAATACCGGTTAGTAAAGGAACTTTGGGCCTTCGACGGTAACCGCATTGCAGTTCGCTTTGCATACGAGTGTCGCGATCACACCGGGAAGTGGTTCCGCTCGTATGGGAACGAGAACTGGGAGTTTGAACTGAACGGCTTGGTGCGGCTGAGATACGCGAGCATCAACGATCTTGCCATCGAGGAGGGAGATCGAAAATTTCATTGGCCGCTCGGCCGCCGGCCGGATGGGCATCCTGGATTGACTGAGCTCGGGTTTTGATTTCATATCCTTAAAGTCGGCGAGGGTTTTCGGAAGTACTCTACGAAAAAGGAGAAACGGCATGCCCGTATCTTTTACAAAAGACGTGAGGCCAATGTTTCGTGAAATCGATATCAATCACATGAAGGTTCACGGCGTGCATCTGGACGATTACCGATACATGTCCGACGCGACGAACAACTATGCCAATGCGCGAGCAGTCCAAGATAGCCTGGTTGGTCAAACGATGCCTCCCGGCGGCCCATTCTGGACCGAAGAACAACTCGGTCTGTACGACAGGTGGAGGAATGAAGGATATCAACCCTGAGTGGATGCATGCCCGTGTCGACGTCCGCCGGGAGACGATGGTAACCTATCGAGAACGTTCGCGGGCGCGGCGAAAGCGATGCTAACCATCGCTAAATTGCGCGCGCCCGGCCAGGATGGCATCCAGATGAAGCCCGATCCGATGAGCACGCCCGAAGCGGGAAACGGTTTGCGGGGTATTGCGCAGCCAGTAGCCGCGCCTCTCACCCGCGCAGCGATCTTCCTGGTCGTGACCGTGAGACCGGGCGTCGACAATCGCGCGACCCTGCGTTCGTTCTGCGGAGACCTGGCCCCGCTGTTGCGCGCGGTGGGATTTCGCGATCCTGAAGGAGGTCTTAGCTGCGTCTTGGGCTTTGGGTCCGATGCGTGGGACCGGCTCTTTGGAACGCCTCGGCCTGCCGAACTGCATGGGTTTCGCGAAGTTCGTGCTGGCGCGCGCCACGCCGTGTCCACCCCCGGCGACTTGCTCTTCCACATCCGCGCGAGGCGCATGGATTTGTGTTTCGAGCTCGCCACGCAAATCATGGCAAGTATCGGCGACGCCGTGGTGGCCGTAGACGAGGTTCATGGATTCCGCTACTTCGACGAACGCGATTTGCTCGGCTTCGTCGATGGAACGGAGAACCCGGCAGGCGCGGCAGCGGCCGCCGACGCCGTGCTTGTGGGCGAGGAAGACGCCGCATTCGCGGGTGGCAGCTACGTCATCGTGCAGAAATACCTTCATGATCTGGGCGGCTGGAACGCGCTGTCCACCGAGGCGCAGGAACGCATCATCGGAAGGAAGAAGCTGTCCAATATCGAATTGGACGATTCCGTCAAGCCAAGTTCGGCGCACAACGCCCTCACGACGATTGTCGAGGACGGGAAAGAAATCAAGATACTGCGCGACAACATGCCATTCGGCCGGGCTGGACAGGGCGAAATCGGCACCTACTTTATCGGCTACAGCCGTTCGCCCCGAACCATCGAGCAGATGATCGAGAACATGTTCGTTGGCCGGCCGCCCGGCAACTACGACCGGCTGCTCGATTTCAGTCGCGCCGTCACGGGAAGCCTGTTTTTTGCTCCGTCCGTAGTATTTTTGGAAGCCATGGCCGAGGACCAGCCCTCCTTAGCAACGGCCGATGGTTCGCTGGGCATTGGTTCCCTCAAAGGAGAAAAATCCGCATGAATAACTTGCATCGCGAGCTAGCTCCCATTTCGGATGCGGCGTGGGCTCAAGTTGAAGAGGAGACAGCGCGCACATTCAAGCGTTACCTCGCCGGCAGGCGTGTGGTCGACGTGAGGGGACTCGCGGGCACTGCCCTGTCCGCGGTCGGTACGGGCCATCTGCGTCCGATCGACAGTTCGAAGGATGGCGTTATCGCCAGACAACGCGAGGTGAAGGCGCTGGTGGAGCTGCGTTTTCCTTTCGAACTCGATCGGCAGGCGATCGACGACGTCGAACGCGGCGCCGAAGACTCAGATTGGCAACCAGCGAAGGATGCGGCTCGCCAGATCGCCTTTGCCGAGGACGGCGCGATTTTTGAGGGCTATACGGCAGCCGGCATCGTGGGAATTCGTCAGGGGACCAGTAATCCGAAGATGCCGCTTCCGGCCGACGTTCGCCAATACCCGGATGCCGTTGCGCAAGCCTTGAGTCAATTGAGGCTTGTCGGCGTCAACGGCCCTTATGCTGTTCTGCTGGGCGCCGAAGCTTATACCGCACTGGCGGAAACCAGCGATCACGGTTATCCGGTGCTGGAGCACGTCAAGCGACTGGTCGACGACAAAATCATTTGGGCGCCCGCTATAGATGGGGCTTTCGTGCTGACCACGCGTGGCGGCGATTTCGACCTGCACATCGGCCAGGACGTCTCCATCGGTTATTTGAGCCATACCGATAAAACTGTCCGGCTCTATCTGCAGGAGACCTTCACGTTTTTGCTGCTCACCTCAGAGGCAGCCGTCGCGCTCACTCGATCCGCGAAAGCGGAGACGACCTGACAACACTTTCAGACGAAAAGGCTTCCGTCAGATCGTCCTCCGCTCGATCCTCGGCGGCCATATAAGACCTGTCCCTGGTGGCTGCCGAGGGCGGATTGGCGCACATGCAACCCTCGGGATCGCGATTTTTTATGCGCATTCGTCCGCGAATTCCGCTTCATCAAATTAGAGGTGGAAAAACAGCGATGATGAAAACTTACATAACATTTCTATTCCTGAGTGCCGGCATTGCAAGCGCGCAATCGCTGCCCAACCTGTTTCCTCTCCCCAACGGGAGCGGACTGGTCGAAACCTATAACGTTAACAATCAGCCGATCAGCTTGAACGGAGCTTTTTTCCAATCGCTTGGGACCAACGGGCGATCCTGTTCCTCCTGCCATCTGCCGACGGAGGGCTGGAGTGTTTCGGCGGCGGAGATTCAACTCCGGTTCCTCCTTACCCAGGTGCTCGATCCCATCTTCCGCACGAATGACGGCTCCAACTGCGATCACAATATCAATACGTCCACGCTCGAAGGCCGGCGTCAGGCTTACAGCTTATTACTCAGCCGAGGCCTGATCCGCATCCCACTGGCAGCGCCGGCGGGCGCGGAGTTTACGGTGCTGAATGCCAACAATCCGTACGGGTGCGGAGATACTTCGACGGTCTCAGTCTACCGGCGTCCTCTACCGACTACGAATCTTGGCTTCCTCAGCACGGTGATGTGGGACGGCCGCGAATCTACTCCGCCGACCACCCAAAAGATCACTTATCCGAACACTGGCCAGTTATTGGCCGATCTGGCCCACCAGGCGATTGACGCGACTACGATTCATGCGCAAGGCGCGACTCCTACTGCGGCGCAAGTACAGGATATCGTGAACTTTGAAACCTCCCTGCGGACCGCACAGGCATACGATTACCAGGCAGGTCAACTGAATGCTTCCGGCGCAACGGGCGGACCTGCCGCCCTGGCCTCGCAGCAGTTCTTCATCGGCATCAACGATTCGTTTCCCCCGAGCTTCGGAAATAATCCCTCGGGAGCGGCATTCACTCCCGATATTTTCACGCTGTACAATGCCTGGAGCAATTCGCAGAACGCTGCCAGGGCCAGCATCGTCCGCGGACAGACGCTATTCAATTCGAAGCCGATCACCATTTCAGGCGTCGGCGGCATCAACGATGTCGCCGGCCTTCCGGCATCCTTTGCCGGGACCTGTGGGACGTGCCATGACACTCCGAATGCGGGGAATCACTCGGTTTCCGTGCCGCTGAATATCGGCGCCGCGGACACGACCAGTCCACTGAACGTCAGTTATCTTCCGGTGTTCACGATCGTGAATAACACTACCGGCGCGGTGGTACAGACCACCGATCCGGGCCGCGCGATGACGACCGGGAAATGGGCGGATATCGGCAAAACGAAAGGACCTGTGCTGCGGGCACTCGCCAGCCGCGCTCCGTATTTCACAACGGCTCGGCAAACACCCTGGCCGATGTGATCACGTTCTACAACACGCGGTTCAATATCGGATTTACGGCGCAGGAAAAAGCGGATCTGATCGCGTTCCTCAACGCGCTGTAGGTCGCATTTGCGCGGTATGCTCAATGAGGTCGAGCCTCTGTGCTGAACGATCTTCAAAGACTGTTTATCGAAGTGGCCGACCTGGACGCGGCTGAACGATCGCAATACTTCGAGAAGCACAAGGTCGGCGCGGACGCTCGGCGGGAAGTGGAGTCGCTATTGCGCTTCGATAACGGCAGTGCAACGGTGCTGACCGATGTAGTCGGGTCGACCGTCGAGCAGTTTCTCGATTCCGCGCCGGAGAAATTCTGCGGGCCGTACGAGCTGGTGCGCATGCTGGGGCGGGGCGGCATGGGATCCGTGCATCTGGCCCAACGCAAGGACGGCGAAGTGGACCTGATGGTCGCCGTCAAATTGATTCGCGGGGCAGATGCGTCGCGGATGTTTCGCGAGCAGTTCCTGCGGGAGAGGCAGATTCTCGCATCGTTGAATCATCCTGGGATCACGCGCCTCCTGGATGCCGGGCACACCAAGTCCGGCCAGCCTTACCTGGTGATGGAGTACGTCGACGGGACGCCGATCGACGTCTATTGCCGGGATCTCTCTTTCGATGCCAAGGTGAGGCTCTTTCTTTTGGTTTGCGATGCGATTGCCTATCTGCACCGCAATCTAGTGATTCATCGCGATCTCAAGCCATCGAATATTCTGGTCGAGGCCGCCGGAACTCCCAAGATCCTCGATTTTGGCATCGCCAAGATTTTGGATGAAACCGGCGAGCAAGGCGTGACGAAGGAGCGGGCTCTTACGCCTGACTACGCGAGTCCCGAGCAGGTGAAGGGAATGGCCAAGACCACGGCCACCGACATTTATTCATTGGGCGCGGTGTTGTACGAGTTACTCTCGGGCCGATCGCCGCACCAGGGGGCTACTGGCGCCGAATCGATCGATGACATTATTTGTACTGTCGATCCCGCGCCATTCGACCGGTCTGTACCACGGGATCTGAGTTTTGTGGTGCGCAAAGCTCTGCGCAAGGAGCCTTGGGAGCGGTACGCGACCGTGGACGCGTTCGCCGACGATCTGCGGGCCGTGCTCGATTCGCGCCCGGTGAAAGTCCGATCGGGAGACGCGTGGTACAAGGCGCGGAAACTCGCGCGCAAGCATTGGCTTCCGGTCTCTGCGTTGGCCGCGGCAATTATAAGCCTGGCCGTGGGGTTGTCGGTGGCCAGCAGGGAAAAGACGATTGCGCAAGAACGATTTGCCCAGTTGCGGCAACTGTCAAATCGCGTTCTGGCCTTCGATGGGGAAGTTCGAGGCTTGCAGGGGTCGACTAAAGCGCGCGAAAAACTGGTGTCGGTTTCGATGGAGTATCTCGATGGGCTGGAGCGTCAGACGCGAAACGATCCGGAGCTGAAGCTGGAGGTTGCCAAGGGCTACCTGTCGACCGCGGAGGTGCAGGGCGTTCCCAATTCTCCTAATCTTGGGAAATTCAAGGAAGCGGATGCGAGTCTGGCCAAGGGCGCGGAACTGGTGAGGACTATTCTCGCGTCCGCGCCCGGACGCGCCGATGCGCTGCTGCTCGGGGCCGAGATTGAGCAGGACCGGATGATCATCGCCGATACGGTACACGACTGGCCAGCAACGCAAGTTCATGCCGATCGCAGTATCGGCCATCTCGATCGCCTGGCGCGGACGCGCGGCGTCTCCACCGATCAGAACCGGACAGCGGCGCGCGTTTTCATCAACGTCGGTCAGGCGCTGATGAATACCCATCACTTTCAGGAAGCGATTACTCAGGCCACGCGCGGCATCGAGTTGGCCCGCAATTTCGGGGCATCTTCCAGCATGGTGGGACAAGGGCTCAGCGTTTTGGCGAATGCGCAGAGGCAGAGCGGCGATCTGGAGGGGGCGCTATCGGCGGTGACTCAGGGTCGCGCATTGGTTGAAAAAGCGGAGTTTCCAAACGAGAATTTGCGCGCATCCGCGCTCTACGCGGTTCTCTGGCGGCAGGGCGTGATTCTGGGCGAGGATGAATCGGTGAGCTTGAATCGTCCCGCCGACGCACTGGAGCCGCTCAAAGGGCTTTTGACATTGTGGATCAGATGGCTTCGAAGGATTCGAGCGAGGTGAGTTATCGCGATCGCGTGGGATCGGCGGGGCACCAACTCGGGGATATTCTCCGCCATAGCGATCCGGTGCGTGGACTGGCGATTTACGATCGCACACTCGTTCGCCTTCGCGAAATCAAGAGCAGTAACAAAGCGCGCCGCCAGGAGGCGCGAATACTGGCGCATTCCTCATATCCCTTGCGCAGCTTGCATCGCGCGCCGGAAGCAAAGCATCGAATCGATGAAGCATTCGAAATTCTTGGGCGCCTGGGCGAGGAAGAATCGAGCGTCGGAATCATCGGAGGCGAATGGGACAACACCATGCGCGCCTCGGCCGATTATGAATCGGAGGTTGGGCACGCCGAGCGCGCGCGGGCGATATTGCTGGAGCTTCAGGCGAAGCTGTTGGCGCTGCATCCAAATCCCGAGACGGATCTGCGGCATGCCAACGATATGTCGCGCCTCTACGCGTCTCTCGCGGCCATCGATGCGAAGTTGGGAATGTACGACGAAGAAAAGATGTTCGAAGCGAAACGGATGGATCTATGGGGCCAATGGGACCGGCGGCTGCCCGGCAATTCTTTCGTTCGTCGCCAGATGGAAAAAAGTTTGCTCAAAATTCCCCCTCACTCCGCTAAGTAGGGTGAGGCGCAGCTCGGAAGATGCGCTCTCCCCGGAGGAGACATTCTTGAAGAGAAGTTTTGCCGGCACTCTGATCCTGTTCGGAGTTACAGCCGTACTGCACGGAGCCACTCTGATCGATTTTGAGGCGCCTTTGCCACCCGGGCTGACCCCGAACAACTTCATCTCGGGCAGCCCCGTTGACCTGACAGCGGAACTTACGAATCAATACGAGAGCCTCGGCGTTCTCTTCTCAACGGCGGGCGGCGCGCCCTACGCCGCGTTAATCAATCTTACGGGACAGGCGCCCAGCGGCGTGAACGGAGTCGGCTCCGTCAGCGCAGCCGGAAATGTGGACTACACGCTCGATCTCGATATTTTCCTGGTGATGCCAGGAACAACCATCCCGGCGGTCACGGACTTTATATCGATTCAAGGCGACGAGGAACCGATCCCCGGTAACGTTGTTTTCAGCGCCTACGATATGAACGGAAATCTGTTGGCCTCCGGCACGCTACCGGATACCGCAGGCGGGTTGTACTCGCTCAGCACGCCCGGAATTCACGAGTTCCGGCTTCATTCAACCAGCGGGACAGTTGCTTACGACAATCTCTCCTTCGATACGCCGTCCGCTACATCATCAGTGCCAGAGCCGGGAACGATCGGGTTGATCGCGCTGGGGATCGCGTCGATTATGGGCACGCGATTAAGACTCGCCGGCAAGCGCGCGACGTAGCCAGGCCTGCGCGAATCGCAGATCGTGTCGGACGGAGTGGATGGAGCGTCCGGTCACCTCGCTCGCTTCCTCCGCCGTCAAGCCTCCGAAATAGCGCATTTCGATGGCTTGAGCGAGCGCGGGATCCTCCAGCGCGAGCGCGTCGACCGCGCGGTCGAGATCGAGCAGGGGCAGGGTGTTGGGTTCGTCTTTCCCAAAGTCGGGCCCTGTCGCCTGCACGCGATGAAGATCGCCTCCGCGTTTTTCGGAGTTGTGGCTGCGTGCATAATCGACCAGAATACGCCGCATCATCTGCGACGCAACGGCCAGAAAATGTGCCTTGTCGGCCATATTGGGCGTTGCGGTGGCGAACATTCTGAGGTAGACCTCGTTGACCAGCGCCGTCGGCTGGAGAGTGTGATTCTTTCGTTCCTTCCGCAAGTATTTGCCGGCGATGCGGCGGAGTTCGGAATACATCAGCGGCATCAGCTCATGGGACGCATCCGCATCCCCCGCTCGAACCCGGCGAAGCAATTCCGTGATTTGAGTATCCATGAGAAAGGCTTCTCACGTAGTATCCCACTAACGCGACTCGGTGAGTGTCGTCGACGTGCATTTTCGAATCGGCCAGCACCGAGTGGAGTGTCATCACGCTAAACATGCCAGGAAGAATGGCGTCGCCTCTGGTTCTTGAGGCGCCGGTTCCGCCGATGGTCCCCACGTCGGCCTCATCGACCCGGTGCAATCGGCGCGCGAGTTCGCCTCCAGAATCGTCCATCTTCACATAAAGGAGAGGGGTAATCTCATGGCACGTGCTGCGAAGGAGCGGGATCCAGCCCCGGCTATGGGCCGGTAGATATCGTCGATAACCTCGCACCGGCCCAAGTCCAAGAAATATGCGTTTTCAGATGTTCGCTAACACGTTGCGTCCCGCTTCACAGGAATGGCACTAGCATCGAGGTCTTGCGGGCATAGGCGTCATAGGCGTTATTGCCCAGCTCTGCGCGTAGAAAGCGCTCCTCTCGTCGCGCCTTTATGTAGAAGGCCAGAGTTAGAACGGCGACGCCGAGCAGCGCGAAAGACGTTCCTTTCTGGATCGCGGTTGCAAACGCGGCGAAGATGAGGCCGGAATAAATCGGATGGCGCACGAGCCGATAAGGGCCGGTCTCGACGACATGGTGACCAGCCTTCTTCACGACGCGGTCCGACCAGAGACGGCCAAGGTGAATGCGCGCCCACCAGGTGAACAGAAGCCCGGCAACCGTCAGCGCTGCCATTATCCACCTCATCGCACCGCCAAAGCGCCAAAGCTGCAGCTGCTCGTGGTAGTGCTGTGTAGGGGGAAACGCGAACAGCAGGACCAAGCTGATGTAAAAGAGAACGCGAAACAAAAGCTCGGCTCCTATGGCGCCGCTCTTTTCGGTGCGGCTAGACCAAAGCATCGCGACGGTCCACGACACCAACCACGTGCCCCAGAGCGCGTATATCGTCAATTCCGGCGTCATCGAAATTTCTCGCGCCGTTGGCCCCGGGCCGCTGGCCAGACCCCGGCGCACTTTCCCTTAAGCGCGCGAGACCACCCACAACCGGAATAACATCCTAGTGTAGTGCGTCGCACACTTTAATCATTATCATTTCGACCAAGTGGGGCCGCCAATCATGGCGGCGCGTTGGCGTTCCCGCCGACGCTGGTGAACTTACCGGGGAGCCGCCTTGAAAGGGCGGCTGCCGCCAGAATCGGCGGCCCTACAATCTCTGACGCACCCCACTAGGAGTGATGCGGGGTAGAAGCGTCTCCAACCTCCGGGAGAATCACCGGAAGTTCAAATTCCTTGAACAGGTTTGGCCCAGTAGGCGGCACGAACATCGTGATAGTGGAAATCGTTTCCTGGTCAAGTGAGAGCACGTGGATAGAATGCGCAGCCCACCGGGCATCAGGCCCGCTGCTGAGCTCATAAACGGCGAAAGCGGGCTGGCCGTTGGCTCCTGTCGGAACCAGGCGAAGACCGTTGCAAGTCTTCCATGCCGCCCCAAAGAACGACCCAATGGCGTCACGGCCAGCAAACCATTCTCTCCATGGCGGCATGATGACCGTGGCATCCTCCTTGAGGAGAGCTACAAAGCCGTTTACATTGTGCCGCTGCCATGCGTCCAGATAGCGATCGAGAAGCTTTTGCTGGATCGGAGTTGACAGCGGTGCGGCCCACGGGCGGCTTCCGGTATCGTGTTTGGCCGGATAGTGTTTGGCAAGAGTTTCTCGCGCCCGCTGCAAAGCACTGTTGATCGACGCCGTCGAGCTTTCGAGCAGGGTCGCGGCTTCGGCAGCAGCCCAACCGAGCACGTCGCAAAGCAACAATACCGCGCGCTGACGAGCCGGCAACAACTGAATGGCGGCGACGAACGCCAGTTGCACGGCCTCGCGAGCCGCATAGCGCGCCTCGGGGTTCGCCGCCCCGTCCCCGATGCCTTCGAGGTAGGCATTCGGGTAAGGTTCGAGCCACGCCACGTCGGTCGCCGGGCTCGACGGCATCTGCGAAGTCGCAGGTCCTAATTGGTTAGGCAGGAAGCGCTGCGAGTCCTTGCGGCTGGCCAACAAGTTCAGGCAGGCGTTGGTGGCTATCCGATACAGCCATGCCCGAAAAGAACCTCCCTCGATGTTCTTGAAACTGTCAAAGCCGCGCCAGGCACGCAAATATGTCTCTTGCACCAGATCCTCTGCTTCGTGTACGGAGCCAAGCATGCGATAACAATGCGCGTGGAGTTCGCGGCGGAACGGTTCCGCAAGCCGTCCAAACTCCTCGCTTGGAGGGGTGGTGGCCTGCGGTTGAGGTGACGATCCCGGCGTCATTGCGGTTGGTGTCAAGGATTCTACCATCATCCAGGCAAGACAAGGCTAGTTCTACTTCGGCTCTTTCGGGTTGGGCCGGCCCTTGCCGGTAGCGATCAAACTCCTCAAGCTGCCGTTTACATAGGAGCCCCAGGCGTTCGAACACACATCAAAACACTCATACGCGGGAACGAGCCCCTCGTGGGTGAAGCGGATCTCCGTCCTGTCGCCGCGTGTGGAGATTTCAAACACAACCATCGTGTTCGTCCACTCGGTCTTATCCTCAGTGAAACTGAAGTGGTTGTCCACAACAAGCCAGACGACTTTCTCGGTGGGCACCATTTCTGTCACTTTCATCGTGCAGCGGTGCACGTCTTTGTGACGATACGTCCACTCATCGCCGAGCTTTGTGGTGCTGCCGGCGATGTTCTCCGACCACCAGCAACGGGGGTTATTGATGGCGGCGAAGGCCTCTTCGGGCGACTGGTCTACCGAAATCGTACTGGTGAAATTGGGATCTGGGTTGTTCATGGCTGTTCCTTTCTATGCGAACACATCTGGCTGACTCTTCCCCGTAGCGATCAGTTCGCGCAAATTGCCGTTGATGAGGATGCCCCAGGCGTTGGAGCAGCTGCCGTAGCATTCAATCTCGGGTTCGAGACCTGCGTGGGTAAAACGGATTTCCGTTTTGCCATCTTTTGTGGAGATGTCGAAAACGATGTCCGTGCCGGTCCAGTCGTTCTTGTCTTTCACAAAGCTCAGATCGCTGTCGGAAACGTGCCAGGCGACCTTCCTGCCGGGAATGAGCTCCGTGACCTTCTGCGTGGAGCGGTGCGCACCTTTGTAACGATACGTGAACTCAGCCCCCACTTTATCGGTGGCGCCCTCGATCTCTCC